>Ga0209437_100160_pt1 | contig 149451 bp, 155 predicted proteins | sample AraplaL_Cvi_mTSA_FD_184266 | JGI IMG/M metagenome (GOLD analysis project Ga0209437, IMG submission 184266) | Arabidopsis root microbial communities from the University of North Carolina, USA - plate scrape CL_Cvi_mTSA (SPAdes) (version 2) | ecosystem: Host-associated > Plants > Roots >...
TCACCCGGCCGGCGGCTCACAGCTGCGCATCCATATCTATAGAATCTTGCAAATGAAGTAATAACAGATATTATTATGTCGCGTTTCTAAATTGATTACTTTGTCTCATCTCTAAATAGCTGTGACATTAGTTGTAGCCGGGTACATTCTTTTTTCAAGTGCGACAGACACACAGCATCAGCCATGGTTTCTTGAGCACCGGATGGCCTGCTCTTTTGCGCGATTGAACATGCCTGCCCCTCATGCCTCCAGTGTCATGACAACGATCCAGGCCTGCCATCTGACGGCAGGGATTTTGAGCAGCAGATTGTCGATCTGTTCGCCTGTACCCCGGACCGCGGCGCCGAGCGGGCTCCTGCGAAACGGAATGGAAGCAAGCGCAGCGAGCCCGAAAAACTCCAGATCACACTTCGAGAAATATTTGCGCACGATCTCGAAGTCGGATTTCAAGAGCGGATGCTCATCGACCGTTCGGGCCTCCGGCGTCCGATTGCGATAGAGATTGATCACGGGGTTGTGGCCGAGTGGTTCGAAGAAGAAAGCCTTGCCACCGGGTCTGAGCACACGCCGGATCTCGCTAAGCGATTTCTCCAGAACCAGATGGTGCAGGATGCCGCTGCCGAAGACGACGTCAAAACCCGCTGACGGCAGGCTCATATCCTCGGCATTATCGACCTGAAACGTCACGTTGTCGATTCCGAGGAGAGCCGCCGAATTCTTGGCCTGCTGAATAGCGACATCAGAAATGTCGATACCGGTGATCCGCTCGGCGGAGTGCGCAAGACCAATACTGCTCATGCCGTTCGAGCATCCGTATTCGAGCACATCCCTTTCGGGACAAGCCGCCCTCACCAGCCGCCAATAGGTGTCCACGGCGGCTCTGACGGCGAAATAAAACGAATCCTCCTTGCGCTCCTCCACCGCACCGAAGCGTTCATTGTGAAAGTCGCGCTCACGCGTCAAACGTGCATCATCATACGTCATTCCGGTCCTCCCAACTTGACCCTAATGCGTTGAAATATTTGCTTTGCGAGATTTTACAGGAGCATCAGACCGGTCGCGGCCAATGATGGATCCTTCATTTCGGAGAATACAAACTGAAACCAGATATCTCCGCCTACGCGAATTCGCAGTTCGGCGCTGATTCCTACCAAATCACGGCAAGCGCAGCGAACGAGCAACAGTAGACATAGGGCAGTCCGCCAGTTCGGCAATCACTGTTCGACTATTCATCATGAGAGAGCCCTCTCACTGATCAACCATGAAAAAGCCTTGCGTGAAGGTGGCAGGTCAGCTTCTCCACGGAGCGGCTTCGGAAACGGAGCCCCCCCTCGTCAGCCGCCCAAAGATCAATGGTCGGCCGGACGCTGAAATCAAGCAGAAGTCAGTTCGCCCAGCTTTGCTTGGGAGCGCCGGTCGATACCGTGGTCGTTGATGCCACGGGGGCGAGATAGGTGTCCAGAAGGTTCGCCATCTTGTCGTCGCGAATTTGCGCCGTCTTCTCCCCCATCACGACGCCGACGACGCGGCGGCCGTTTTTCGAGGCTGACGTCACGAGATTGTAGCCGGAGGCATCGGTATAGCCGGTCTTGATGCCATCGGCGCCTGCGTAACGATACATCAGATTGTTGTGGCCCCGCAGCTTCATGCCGCGGAACTTCATGCCGCGCAGCGAGAAAAGTTTGAACTCTTCCGGAAAGTCGCGCATGAGCGCAACGCCCAGCGTTGCCATATCGTGTGCGGTCGTGACCTGTTCCGGATCCGGCAAACCTGACGGATTCTTGAAGACGGTCTTGCTCATACCAAGCTGGTGCGCCTTCGCGGTCATGATCTTGCCGAAGCTCTCCTCCGAGCCACCAAGCTGCTCGGCAATCGCGACAGCCGCATCATTGGCCGACAGGACGACGATGCCTTCGACAGCCTCGCGCGTCGTGACCTTGCGGCCTGCACCGATCGCGAATTTGAAGGGCTCCTTGCTCTCGGCATTCTCCGACATGTTCAGCTTCTGATCCCATTTCAGGCGACCGTCATGCAGCGCTTCGAAGGCGAGATAAAGCGTCATCATCTTGGTGAGCGAGGCCGGATAATTCAGCTCGTTCTCGTTCGATGCTTCCAGCACCTGACCGCTATGCGCATCCACGAGATAACTCGCCTGCCCGGCCTCCGCTGCCGAAGCTGCGCCGAGAAGCGATAGGGTCGAAATCGCCGCGGCGAGGAGCAGGGATTTTGTCTTGAGCATGGATTTTGCGGTCTCTTACTTTGATGTTCCAGGCGAAACAGCAGATCACCGAGGAAACCGGCTGCCTGCTTTCGAGCGGAATGGATCGGGCAAATCTGTGGCGGAAAAAAGAACAATGGGATGAAAAAAGGACGATCGGAAAATACTCCCCAGACCATTTTGCCCGCCCTCGCCCAAATGCCAAGCTTTCAACCGCTTTCCGCCAGCAATCGCTGCAAAATACCGCTATTCCAACCCGCGCGCCGATGGTTTGAACGCCTTCAAGCGCCCTATCCCCAGAACCATGACTTATTGACTTCGGTCCTGGCCTCGGTGCGCGTCATGCCAATGTCTCGAAGCTGGTCATCGGTCAGCTCGCGCAGGTTCCATCTCGTCTCGCGCTTTTCAAGATAGGTCAGGAATCTCTCCAGCGCTTTTCGCCACAATTCTCGCTTTCGCCGACCTCTACCTGCAACGGCGGCCGCTGCTTGCATCGGTCTGTTGATATCGGTCGTCATTTTCCTGCTCCTCAGGCTCATTTGAACATGAGCTTAGGATGCACTGGCGCTGACAATGAATGAAGCTTATGATATTTATACAAATCATAAGGAATTCTTTTTGCTCAACCTGGATCAGCTAGCCGCCTTTGTCAGTGTTGTCGATCTCGGAAGCTTTACAGCCGCTGCCGACAAGGTCGGGCTCACACAACCGGCTGTCAGCCTGCAGGTGAAACTGCTGGAACAGCATCTCGGCGTAAAGCTGATCGAGCGCGTCGGCAGGCGGGCGCAGCCCTCGCCGGCCGGGCTTGATTTGCTTGCGCATGCCCGCCGCATCATCGAAGCCTGCTCGATCGCAGAGGAATCGATGACGCCTTTTCGGGAGGGATCGGTCGGACGCGTGCGGATCGGCAGCGGCGGCACCGCTTCGATTCATCTGCTGCCGCGCGCCATCGCCATGGCAAAGAAGCGCATGCCCGATCTCGAGATCATCGTCCGTGTCGGCAATATCGAGGAGATCCTGCGTGATCTCGAAGCCAATGCGCTGGACCTCGCGGTCGTTGCCCTGCCCGCCTCTGGCCGTTCGCTGGAAGTCGAGCCATTCCATGAAGACGAGCTTTTGGCCGTGGCACCCAAGGGAAGCGCGATGCCGGAGGGCGGGCCAGATGTAGAATTCATGAAAACCAAGACGATGCTGCTTTACGAAGGCGGCAACACGCGTCGCGCCACGAATGGATGGTTCGAGGCCGGCGGGGTTCACCCCGAGCCGGCCATGGAGTTCGGCAGTGTCGAAGCCATCAAGGAACTGGTCGCCGCCGGCCTCGGATGGTCCATCCTTCCCGACATGGCTCTGAGACGGGATAGGTCGGGCCAGCTGGTTACCTCGCCACTCAAGCCGAGGCTCGTTCGGCAACTCGGCATGGTGTTGCGCCGGGACAAGCATCTCACAAGAGGCCTTCGCGAAGTCATGAAAGCGCTGCGTGATTTTCAAACATCGGAATAGGCGATGTAAGCCTTGGCGGGACATCTAGACGGTGTCCCGCCGCCAGCCTTTGGCTGCCTATTCGAGCCGCCTGCGGCGCTCCATCTCCTCTTCAGAGGGATTCTGACCAACGAAGGAGCCCGTCTTCACCGGCCCATCGGGTTCGTAGGTCGCGAAGATGACGCCGGTCGGAGAGATCTTGCTGCGCAGCAGCTTCATTGCGCAAGGCACTGCCCCGCCGGCAAACAGCTTCTTGCCGCCGCCCAGCACCAGCGGAAAGATCACCAGATGGTATTCGTCGATCAGCCCGTGGCGGAGGAGGGTCTGAATGAAATCGCCACTGCCCTGGATCAGCAGATCCGGCCCCTCACCCGCCTTCAGTTCCTTGATTGCAGCAACGACATCCTTGCCGAGCGATCGGCTCCTGTTCCATTTCAATTCGGCGTCGCCGCGCGTCGCGACATATTTGCTGACGCTGTTGAATTTATTGGCAATCGGATTGTCGTTGTCGATATAGGGCCAATAGGCTGCGAAAATGTCATATGTCTTGCGGCCGAGCAGTAGATCGAACGGCTTTTCGAACAGTTCGAAGAGCGTCTTGCCGGTTTCTTCGTCAGAGTGCGGGAAGACCCAACCGCCATACTTGAAGCCGCCGGTCGGATCCTCGTCCGGACCACCGGGCGCCTGCATGACGCCGTCGAGGCTGATGAATGTCGCTGCGATAATCTTGCGCATGATGCTCTCCTTTTCTGGCATGGTGCCCCAAGGACGCCTCATCAAACTCCATCCCGACATCTCATCGGCAATTTTTTGAACACGCAATCTAACGTTCGCGTGGCACTTGTGACCGATTGACTCTTGAACGTCGCCATGGAATCGGCAAAATTCATCCTATCAATACTTTCCTTGAGATACGAACCCGTCAGCGGGCCCGCCTCGTTCAATTATGCCTGGATAAAAGCGTGAGCAGCGATTCATCAAGAAGCGCCGCGAAGCCATTGGCCTCGCGTGCGCATATCAATGCGGTCGGGTGGGGCCAAGGCCTGTCGACGATCGTCCGGATCACCCATATGACGCTGCGCCACCCATGGCAGACGAGCTTCGCCATAGTGGCAACATTCGTAGCTGCAACGTTGCAGCTGACGATCCCGCGCCTGCTCGGTCGCGCGGTCGATCAGACACAGACAGCGGTCGCTGGCGGTACCGCTGGCCAGATCGCCGAAAATGCTTTGATGACGACCGCTTTGCTGCTGCTCGTCGTCAGCGTTCTGCGCGGCCTGTTCACGATGGTGCAGAATTATTACAGCGAATCGGTCGGTCACCATATGGGCTATGAGCTCCGGCTTGCCTGCTACGAGAAGATCCAGCAGCTCTCCTTCAGCTTCCACGATAAGGTCCATTCCGGTGATCTTATCACCGTCGGCCTGCTCGATCTCGAAGGCGTGCGCATGTATTTCTCCACCGCGCTGGTGCGCATGGTGCTGCTCACCATGCTGATCGGTGTCGGCGCCTATATGCTGCTTACGACGGATGTGGCACTTGGCCTCCTGGCCTTGAGTTTCGTGCCCTTCGTCGCTTGGCGCTCCTCCGTCACACAGCTGCGGCTGCGTTCGACATGGCTGGAGCTACAGGAACGGCTCTCGGTGCTGACGCGCGTCATGGAGGAAAATCTCGGCGGCATCCGTGTCGTCCGGGCCTTTGCCGCTCAGGCGCATGAAATCCTGAAGTTCGATCGTGCCTCCCACAATGCGCTTTCGCTGGCGCACAAGCGCGTCGGCATCCGCGTGGTTAACACCAGCGCCATGAACTTCTCCTTTTTCGCGTCTATGGGGCTAGTGCTTTGGCTGGGTGGTCTCAAGGTCATCAATGGCGAGATCAGCGTCGGCACGCTGGCCTCGTTCCTGACCTTCATGACCATCTTGCAGATGCCGGTGCGCCAGCTTGGCCTGATGGTGAATGCCTTCGCCCGCGCATCGACCTGTGGTTCGCGCCTGTTTGCGCTGCTCGATCTCGATATCCCCATCAAGGATGCGCCGGACGCCAAGCCGCTCGTCGTGACCGACGGCACGCTGCGGTTCGAGAATGTGGACTTCAGCTATCTAGGCGCTGAAGAGCGCCCAGTGTTGAAGAATATCTGTTTCGAGGCAAGACGCGGTGAAACGATCGGCATTGTCGGCCCGCCCGGTAGCGGCAAGTCCACCATCGCGCATCTCATTCCACGCTTCTACGATGTCACGGCCGGAGGGATCACTCTTGACGGTCAGGATATCCGCAAGGCGACACTGCAATCGCTGCGACAGAACGTTGCCGTCGTGCAGCAGGATTCCTTCCTGTTCACCACAAGCATCGAGAACAACATCGCCTATGGCGATCCTTGGGCAAAGGAAACCCGCATCGAGCGCGCCGCAGAGTCGGCGCAGTTGCATAATTATATTCTCGGCCTGCCCGCCGGCTACACCACGGTCGTCGGCGAGCGCGGCGTATCTCTTTCCGGTGGTCAGCGCCAGCGTCTGACGATCGCTCGCACATTGATGCTGAAGCCCGCCGTCATGGTCTTCGACGATTCCACCGCCGCGATCGACGCCGCGACGGAGCAGCGCATCCGCAGCGCCATGAAGCGTTTTGCCCGCGACCGCGTGACCCTGATCGTCGCCCATCGACTGAGCTCGCTGATGCATGCCGACCAGATCCTCTTCATCGAGGATGGCGAGATCGTCGAGCGCGGCACGCATGAGCAGCTTTTGGCCGCCGCTGGCCGTTACAAGGCGCTTTACGATCTCCAGGTTCGCCCGGAGGACGATGTCGTCAGGACGTCGGGCGACGTGCTCGAAAGAGCAAAGAGGGAGGTATGACAATGTCGGACATCACCGAAACCGAGCGCAACGATGTGCGCGACGACGGTCGCCGCCCTCCCCGCGCAGTTGTCGGCTCGCACCGTGTCGAAGAAGAGATCTTTGGCAAGGTCTTCGACAGCAAGATCATCCGCCGCATCTGGGCCTTCGTCAGCCCCTACCGCCGGCAGGTCTATATTTCGGTCGTCGCCGTTCTGCTTTTCACGGGATCGCAGATCGTCATCCCGCTCGTGATCCGGCATGCGATCGACAAGGCGATGGCACCCGGTGCCATCGATTACTCCGCGCTTTGGCTGTCCCTGGCGATTTTTTCTGCGGCCATTCTCGTCAACTACGGCGCGAGCTACGTGCAAGAAACCTTTGTCGGCCAAGTCGCCGAAGAAGTGTTGTTCGACATCCGCCGGGCGATGTTCGCGCATCTGCAGCGCGTCTCTCTGTCCTTCATGGACAAGACGGAAGTCGGACGTTTGATGTCGCGCCTGCAGGGCGACGTGAACTCGATGCAGGAATTCCTTGAAACTTCAGTGCTTTCCGTCGGCGATATAGCCCTGCTTTTCGGCATCGTCATCGTCATGCTGTCGCTCGATTTCCGGCTCGGCCTGCTGACGCTATCCGTCATGCCGATCCTCTTCATCGTGCGGCTGTTCTGGCTGCCGAAAGCGCGTGTCGCCTTCATGAACGCGCATGAGACCAACTCCGTCACCAATGGGGCGCTGGCGGAGGCCATCCATGGCGTACGCGCTGTCCAGGGCATGCATCGGCAATCCGTCAATTTCGCTCTTTTTGATGACAAGGCACATACGAATCTTCAGTCGCATCTGACGGCGGCACGCTATGCGCAGATCATGGTGCCGATCGTCGATACGCTGACCGGCATGGCTATGGCGATCGTTATCATTGTCGGCGGCTCGATGGTGCTGAACCACAGGCTCGATGTCGGCATCATGGTCGCCTTCCTGTTCTACATCCAGCGCTTCTTCGATCCGATCCGCTCGCTCACCATGCAATATTCGGTGATGCAGCGCGCCATGGCCTCCGGCCAGCGGTTGACCGAGGTGCTTGATGTTCCGATCGACATCAAGGATGCGCCCGATGCGATCGAGCTCTCGGCCGACATGGACGGCTCGGTGGAATTTCGCGATGTGATCTTCGGCTATGATCCGAAGCACCCTGTGCTGAAGAATGTCAGCTTCAGGGTCAATCCAGGAGAAACGGTGGCGCTGATTGGGCCGACGGGCTCGGGCAAATCCAGTTCGATGGCGCTTATCCATCGCTTCTATGATGTGCAGCAGGGCCAGGTACTGGTCGGCGGTCACGACGTACGCTCCCTCACCCAAGATTCGCTCGGCCGCCAGATCGCCATGGTGCTGCAGGAGCCGTTCCTCTTCACTGGCACGGTGCTGGAGAATATCCGCTACAACAAGACGGAGGCGACGCGCGAGGAAGTCATAGAAGCCGCCAAGGCCGTCGGCGCGCATGAGTTCATCATGCGCCTTCCGGATGGCTACGATTCCGTTCTCGGCGAGCGCGGCGGCGGTCTTTCGCTCGGCCAGCGCCAGCTCGTCAGCTTCGCCCGCGCTCTCGTGGCCGATGCCAAGATCCTCGTGCTCGACGAAGCGACGGCGAATATCGACAGCTACACCGAAATGCTGATTCAGAAGGCGTTGGTGAAGCTGCTCGAAGGCCGCACCGGTCTCGTCATCGCCCATCGTCTGGCCACCATCCGCGAAGCCGACCGCATCATCGTGCTGCAAAACGGTCAACTGCTTGAAAGCGGCAACCACAATCAGCTGATGGCAAACGGCAAGCTTTACTCGAAGCTCTATAACCTCAATTATGCGTCCTTCGACGATATTCCGGAGGAGGAGGCGTCTGCTTCAGTGCCTGCGGAGTCGCAGACCTAGAGTAAGGTCACACAAAACTGTTGGGGGCATAATCAACAATGACCGACAGTATTCTGGTTCTCTACGGTTCCTACCGCTCGGATCGCCTCGGCATCCGTCTCGCGAATTATCTCGTAACCAGCCTGCGTCAGCGCGGAAACGATGTGGAGCTCATCGACGCCAAGGCAGTTGGCCTGCCGATGCTGGACCGAATGTATAAGGAATATCCCAAAGGCTCCGCTCCTTCGGCCATGGAGCAGCTTGCCGAGAAAATTCTGGCTGCCGATGCCTTCGTCTTCGTCACGGGCGAATATAATTGGGGCATGCAACCCGGCCTGAAAAACCTGACCGACCATTACCTTGAGGAGTGGTTTTGGCGACCGGCGGCGATTGCCAGCTATTCTGGCGGCCGCCTTTCCGGCGCCCACGCGGCGGTCTCCTGGCATGGCACCCTTTCCGAGATGGGAATGGTCGTCATCTCAAGCACCCTCGCAGTCGCCAATATCTCGGCCGCGTTGGACGCTGACGGCAAACCTACCGGGAACGGAGGCGATGCCCTTGCGAAAGCATTTCCCCGTTTTGCCGAGGACCTCGCCTGGTGGACCGAGGCAGCAAAACAGCAGCGTGCCCGCAAGGCACCTCCCTATTGAAACCTCTTTGCGATGAACAATTATCTCGTATAGATGACTTGTTCGGCTCCAAACCGCTGCAATCGTCGTAGCTCCTTCATTCCTAGCCTTTCGAGCAGACGGCGGGACGCAGTGTTGGCAGACTGGGTTTCCGCTATCAGCCGCTTGAGCTGCAGATCATTCAGAGCAAATTCGATGACACACATTGCTGCTTCGGTTGCATAACCGAAGCCCCACGCATCAGGATGAAGCTGATAAGATAGTTCATAATCCTCGCCGTCTGTGTGGCGTGAAATGCTAATCAAGCCAAGAGGATGTCGCACTTCCCTGGTTTCCACCAGCCAAACCAACTTTCCCTCGGCGAACGAGAGATAATCAGATATCGCCGCTTCGCGCTGAACAGTCGGAACAGGACCGCCGAGAAAGCGCCGCACCTCGTCATGGCTGATCAACTCTCCGATGAACGAGACGTCGGAAGTAAGAATTTGGCGTAGGTGTAACCGCTCCGTGATGAAATATGGGGTTGTTATCATATCGCTACGCCAGTGGGATTCTCTCTCAATATCAATCCTATAAGAAGCTGAACATCTGGATTGAAATTATGGCAAGCGGATTCCGGTTCGCTCCATTTTATTGCTGATACCCTGATGCAAATTCCCATAAATGCTGCGCCAGTTTAGTAACTTGCATCATGATAGCTACTTGTGCTATCTGCCTCCACATGCAGAGAACGAGCTTCAGCAGTTTCAAATGCCCAGCCGCCCGTGCGCTCGAAAGTGTCGGCGACTGGTGGAGTATCTTGATCCTGCGCGATGCGCTTCAGGGGTTGAGGCGGTTTGATGAATTCCAGAAAAGCCTTGGAATTGCACCCAATATTCTGACGCGCCGGCTCAAGCATCTGACCGATGAAGGCCTGTTTGAGCGACAACTCTATCAAGAGCGGCCGCCACGCTACGAATATGTCTTGACTAACAAGGGCCGAGATTTCTTCCCTGTGCTGATGGCGCTCTTCACTTGGGGCAATCGGCACTTGCCTGCCGAAGAAGTCGCCGTGCGGCTAGCCGACGCTAACACCGGTGAAGATCGCGACCCGCTTCTCATCGACCGCGTCACCGGCCGCGCCTTTCAGCCCGAAGACACGATCCTCGTGCCGGGACCGGCCGCCGACGACGCGGTTCACGAACGCATTGCCCAGATGAAAGCATGGTTTCTGGGCTTCGACGCCTGAGATAATAGGAGCAAAAGATGGATCGTATCGTCGTCACCGGCATGGGGCTGGTTTCGCCCCTTGGCGTAGGTGTCAATGCAAGCTGGAAGAGGCTTGTCGAGGGGCGCTCAGGCCTGAGGCTGTTGCCCGAGGAGATGGTGGGCGATCTCGGGGCGAAGATCGGCGGCGTCGTTCCCGATAGCGCCGAAGATCCCGAGGCTGGCTTCGATGCCGATCGCTATGTGCCCGTCAAAGACCAGAAGAAGATGGATCGCTTCATCCTCTTCGCCATGGCTGCCGCCGAGGAAGCGATCCTCCAGTCAGGCTGGCAACCGACTGACGTCGGCGCTCTGGAGCGGACGGCCACGATCATTGCATCGGGCGTCGGTGGCTTTCCCGCCATCGCCGATGCTGTGCGCACAGCCGAAACGAAGGGCGTGCGGCGTTTGTCACCCTTCACGATCCCCTCCTTCCTCGTCAATCTTGCCGCCGGCCAGGTGAGTATCCGCTATGGTTTCAAGGGGCCGCTCGGTGCGCCGGTCACCGCCTGTGCAGCCAGCGTGCAGGCAATCGGCGACGCGGCGCGGCTGATCCGCTCCGGAGAGGCCGATGTTGCCATCTGCGGCGGAGCGGAAGCCTGCATCGACAAGGTCAGCCTTGGCGGCTTTGCTGCGGCGCGTGCGCTTTCAACAGGCTTCAGCAATCGCCCTGAGGAAGCCTCCCGTCCCTTCGACAGTGGCCGTGACGGCTTCGTCATGGGTGAAGGCGCGGGAATGCTTGTCATCGAGACGTTGGAGCATGCCCTTGCGCGTGGTGCCACGCCGCTTGCCGAGCTTGTCGGCTATGGCACCGCCGCCGATGCCTATCACATGACGGCAGGGCCGGAAGACGGCGATGGCGCACGCCGGGCTATGCTCGCTGCCCTCGCCCAAGCACGGATTTCGCCTGCCGAGGTCAAACACCTGAATGCGCACGCGACATCGACCCAAGTCGGTGACCGCGGCGAGATGGAAGCAATTAAGACCGTCTTCGGCCGCGAGGGTGCGATTGCCGTCAGTGGCACGAAGGCGGCGACTGGCCACCTTCTGGGCGCGGCCGGCGGCATGGAAGCGATCTTCACCATCATGGCGCTGCGGGACCAGATCGCGCCGCCGACGCGCAATCTGCAGGATCCGGATCCCGCGGCCGAGGGCATCGACATTGTCGGCGGCACGGCGCGACCGATGGCCATGGACTACGCAATCTCCAATGGTTTCGGTTTCGGCGGCGTCAACGCCAGCGCCCTCTTCCGCCGCTGGCAGTAATCGCTTCTGCTTGCGATCAAAGCGCGCTAAGCTTTCTCCATATGGCTGGGGACGGACATGCGCGCTTTTTCTTTCGCCGTTTTTCTCTTCTGCGTTGCCTTTGCACCGGTCGCTTACGCGGAAGATCCGGTGCAAACGGCACAGAGCCTTATTGAGCAGCAGATCGGAGCTTTTCTGCACGATGATGCAGCAACGGCCTATTCCTTCGCCGCACCTGGCATCAAGGCGCTCTTTCCCGACAAGGACAGCTTCTTCGCCATGGTGAGGAAGAACTACCTGCCGGTCTATCATCCCGGCAACTATGCCTTCGGCAAAAGCCGCGCGATCGACAATGGCGCAGTCGTCTATCAGGAGGTGTTGATCACAGGCACTGATGACAAGGACTGGACGGCGATCTACCAGATAACTCGTCAGCCGGACGGCAGTTATAAGATCAACGGCGTGCAGATTCTTGCCAAAACGGCAAGTGAGGGCATTTAGAGCATTTCCGCTTTTATTCGAATCGCGAAAACGCTCTATCTTTTTGTTTTTACGCAGTTCCGGACGCAAAACCGCTTCGCACTTTTGCTGGAACTGCTCTAAGGCATCGCTGGCCACAAAATGCAAACAGCGCACCTCTAAACAAGAGGCGCGCTGTCATAAAGCATGGGCCTGATCTTATTAACCGCGAACTCTAAGCGAGTTTCCTGCGGGCGTGTTGCCTTCGAATTCCGGCCGCGGCTGCGGAATCACAACTGTCGAAGCCGGCATAGGCGTATTCGTGTATGTGGTCTCGCCGCTCGAGAGCGGTCCTGAAATTGCCATGTCCGTAGGTGCGGGCGTCGGGATCGGAACCGCAGTCGGGATGACGACGGCACTCTGCGGCATGGTCACCGTCGGATTCGAGACCGGCGTGAAGGCCGCTACGGCAGACGTCATGGACGCAGGCTGCGTTTCCGGCAGGACAAACGGAGATTGCGGCGCGCCCTGCGCGGGCACGTAATTCATCGCAACCTCATAGGCCGGAAGCGGCGCAGGCGTCTGCAATTCGCCATCGCGACCACGCTTCTCATAGAACGCGTTGCCGCCAGCATAAGCGACGTAGTGCATATTATCGTATGGGAATCTCAGGCCTTCGGTATGAAAGAACATCGCGTCCTTCACCTGGGGATGCCGTTCGCCGCGCAGGATCTTCGAGGCAGCGACTTCAAGATCGGGCTTTGCCTGGTCCTTGACTTCCCTGGTCATCACGCCTGGAGCGAACTGCTTTTCCTGGGCAACGACGCCGCATATCGTAGGCGGATAAGCACCGGAGGTCAGCCGGTTCATTACGACCGTACCGACAGCCATGTAACCGCTCGGGTCGGAACGCTCTGATTCGAAGTACATTGCCCGTTCGAGACAGTCTTTGTCCTTCGTCGTGTAATTGTATGTTACTTTAGCGCCACGAATGGGCTTGGTGGTATTGCTGGGGGTGGGGGTTGTCTTCTGCGTCGTCGTGCAGCTCGTAGCGGCCAAACCGACAACCAATAGTCCCGAAAGACATGCCCCGAATTTGCGTTGCGCCCTCAACGGCAAGTGCCTCCTATTTTCGGTAGTACAGCCCTTATCGATTAAGAGAATGCGTTTTAGCCGGATTTTTTCAAAATTCCAAGCGGCCACGCAATCAAATCTGCCAATGACGTTTTTCAAAGGCGGATGGACCGTTTATTCCGATTCGCTATTTTTCCCAATGGTTTATTGTCGCCGAGCTCATTTTGAAACACGGCCGGGAACGGAAATTGCCCAAGGCAAGCCCGTTCCAGCCGGCTCAGAATGATGTTTGTTAAGGATAGCAATCAATCGATAATAAATGATTTACCAACAGAGCAAGGTCCATGCGCCAGCCGACTTCGACGAGGATTCGCCCCGGCGCGAAACAATAGAACGACCAATTGCCGCGTATGATCGAAGGTGGTTTCGAAACTTCACAGCCGCTCGATTTCACCCGCTCGAACAACAGATCAACCGCCTCGCGGGAGGGCTGCATGAAGCCGATGTGATAGGTATTGCGACCGACGGAGACGCCATCGGCGCCACCGAATTTCGCGACAGGCCGGCTGATGACAAGTTCAAGTCCGGCATCGTCGCGAAGGATGGCAAGGCCATTTGCGCCCCGCGTTTCCACCTCCGTCAGACCGAAAACGGAAACAAAAAAATCCCGGGTCGCGGCGACATCGGGAACGTGCAAATCCAGGTGGTTCAGTCTCATGACAGCTCCAAAAGGCTTTCCCGCGGAGACATGTCGGTCGAAACGGCACGCCAACGCGAGACACTCGACCACAATGGTCAAGTTCCGCGTCGCGGGCTCTCATAACTAACGGCTAGGAGCAGTGCTTCCAGATTGGAAGGGGTTGGGCCTACCGAAACCAACCCTGCCTTTTTCGACACGCTTCTGTTAGCGCGAAACCGCCACTGGAGCAAGATCGCGTGGCGCATCCTCGTCGTCATTGAATCAAACGGGCTCGAGATCACCCCTCGCCCAATTTTCCTGCGTCTCGGCCATGAAATCGGCAAAGCGGCCTTCGGCGATCGCCTGGCGAATGCCCTGCATCAGTTCCTGATAGTAGGCGAGATTGTGCCAGGAGAGCAGCATACCGCCGAGCGCTTCGTTGGCGCGGACGAGATGGTGCAGATAGGCGCGGGAATAATCCCGCGAGGCCGGGCAATTGGACTGCTCGTCTAGCGGACGCATGTCTTCGGCGTGGCGGGCATTGCGGATATTCACCTTGCCGCGGCGCGTGAAGGCCAATCCATGACGACCCGAGCGGGTCGGCATCACGCAATCGAACATGTCGATGCCGCGGGCGACGGATTTCAGGATGTCGTCGGGCGTGCCGACGCCCATCAGATAGCGCGGCTTCTCCGTCGGCAGCTCCGGAAGCGTGATCTCGAGCATGCGCAGCATGACTTCCTGTGGCTCGCCGACGGCAAGGCCGCCGACCGCATAGCCCTTCAGGTCCATACCGCTCAGCGCCTGTGCGGAGCGGACGCGCAGCTCCGGCACGTCGCCACCCTGGACGATGCCGAACATCGCCTTGCCGGGCTGTTTGCCGAAGGCAACCTTGCAGCGCTCCGCCCACCGCAGCGACATTTCCATGGCGCGCTCGATTTCCTTTGGCGTTGCCGGCAGGGCGACGCATTCGTCGAGCTGCATCTGGATATCGGAGCCGAGCAATCCCTGGATCTCGATCGATCGCTCCGGTGACATGTGATGCAAGCTGCCGTCGACATGCGATTTGAAGGTGACGCCCTGCTCATCGAGTTTACGCAGACCGGACAGCGACATCACCTGAAAGCCGCCTGAATCGGTGAGGATCGGGTGCGGCCAGCGGATCAGCTGGTGCAGGCCGCCAAGGCGGGCGACGCGCTCGGCTGTCGGGCGCAACATCAGGTGATAGGTATTACCGAGAATGATATCGGCGCCTGTTTCGCGTACCTGATCGAGATACATCGCCTTGACTGTGCCGACGGTACCGACAGGCATGAAGGCCGGCGTGCGGATCGTGCCGCGCGGCATGGAAACTTCCCCGAGGCGGGCGCCACCATCGGTCTTCTTCAATTGAAACTGAAAGCTCTCGCTCATTTCGTCCTAGTCTTTCCGGTGGAGCAGGCTGCCATCGCCATAGGAATAGAAGCGATAGCCCGTCTCGATAGCATGGGTATAGGCCGCGCGCATCGTATCGAGGCCGGCAAAGGCCGATACGAGCATGAATAGGGTCGAGCGCGGCAAGTGGAAATTGGTCATCAGCATGTCAACGGCCTTGAAGCGGTAGCCGGGCGTGATGAAGATGCCGGTAGCGCCTTGCCAGGGCTGGATTGTGCCGTCGTTAGCGGCGGCGCTTTCGATCAGTCGCAGCGACGTGGTGCCGACGCAGACGATGCGCCCACCCCTCGCCTTGACGGCGTTGAGCTTCTCGGCGGTGGCGGCATCGACATAGCCGATCTCGAAATGCATCTTGTGGTCGTCGGTATCGTCGGCCTTGACCGGCAGGAAGGTGCCGGCGCCGACATGCAGCGTCACGAAATGCCGCTCGACGCCCATGGCATCGAGCGCGGCAAAGAGCGACGGCGTGAAGTGCAGGCCGGCGGTGGGCGCTGCGACCGCGCCCTCTTCACGCGCATAGATCGTCTGATAGTCGGCGCGATCGCGCTCGTCTTCGGGGCGCTTCGCCGCGATGTAAGGTGGCAGTGGAATATGCCCAACGCTGGCAATCGCCTCGTCGAGAGCCGGACCGGACAGATCGAACCGCAGGGTAATCTCGCCGCCCTCGCCCTTTTCCTCGACAGTGGCGTCGAGCGAACCGAGCGCGCAGACATTTTCGCCGTGACCGAACTGGATGCGATCGCCGATCTTGATACGCTTGCCGGGCTTGGCAAAGGCCTTCCAGCGGTCGGGTGCGGCGCGCATATGGAGGGTAGCAGACACCTGCTGGCCGGGCGCGCCTTCGCGGTGACGAATGCCTTCCAGCTGCGCCGGGATAACCTTGGTATCGTTGAAGACCACCGCGTCGCCTGGGCGCAGGAAGGATGGCAGATCCCGTATCTGATAGTCGCTCAGCGCATGCGAGCCATTGTTCGGATCGACAACAAGCAGACGCGCGCTGTCGCGCGGCTCGGCAGGCCTGAGCGCGATACGCTCCTCCGGCAGGTCGAAATCGAAAAGGTCAACACGCATTCAATTGGTCCAGGCAGTTCATCCAGGCAAAGCGAAACCCGCCCCTCACGCCAAAGGCGCAAGAGGCGGGTTTCAGGAATAATCACGATCAGACGTCGGCGGCAACCCGCGCGGATACGATCGAATCCGGATCCTTCACCGGCTCGCCGCGCTTGATCTGGTCAACGAACTCCATGCCGGAGATGACCTGACCCCAAACCGAGTACTGCTTGTTGAGCCAAGGTGCATCGGTGAAGCAGATGAAGAACTGCGAGTTGGCCGAATTCGGGTTCTGCGAACGAGCCATCGAGCACGTGCCGCGAACGTGGGGAGTTGCGGAGAATTCAGCCTTCAGGTCAGGCTTGGACGAGCCGCCGGTGCCTGCGCGAGCGGTGTTGCCGCCAACCTTGCCATGCTCGACATCACCGGTCTGAGCCATGAATCCGTCGATGACGCGATGGAAAACAACGTTGTCATAAGCCTTTTCACGGGCAAGCTCCTTAATGCGGGCAACATGTTCCGGAGCGACCTGCGGCAGAAGCTGAATGACAACCTGGCCCTTGGTGGTTTCCAGGATGAGGGTGTTTTCTGGATCCTTGATCTCAGCCATGTTCGTTTCCTTGTTCTCTCTGTTTGCTTAGGAATTATTTCTTGGTGACGGTGACCTTGACCATCTTGTCAGGGTTGCTCACTTCGCCGTTCTGGCCTTCGCCACGCTTGATCTTGTCGACGAGCTCCATGCCCGAGATGACCTTGCCGACGACCGTGTACTGGCCGTTCAGGAAAGCGCCGTCGGCGAACATGATGAAGAACTGCGAGTTGGCGGAATTCGGGTCCTGGGCGCGCGCCATACCGACAACGCCGCGCGTGAACGGAACCTTGGAGAATTCGGCCGGAAGGTTCGGCAGATCGGAACCGCCGGTGCCGGCCTTGTTCGGATCAAAACCCTTAGAGGCGTTACCATACTGAACGTCGCCCGTCTGAGCCATGAAGCCATCGATGACGCGATGGAACACGACGTTGTCGTAAGCGCCCTTCTTCGCCAGCGCTTCGATCTGGGCGACGTGCTTCGGAGCAACTTCCGGCATCAGCTGGATAACCACCGGGCCGTCCTTGAGCTGGATGGTCAAAAGATCTGCGGCTGCGGCCGAGAACGCACTGCCTGCGAAGGCGGCAAGGCTCAGGAATCCTGCCAATGCAATATGAAAGAGTTTCATGGATGCTCCGTTCGGGATTGGATTTCGGCTCAGCTGTTGCCGCTGGCCTTATTTTTGAGTTTGCCGTTCAGCGCTTCCAGAACCGCCGACGGCACGAAGGCGCTGACATCGCCGCCCATGGATGCGATCTGCCGCACCAATGTGGCGGTTATAGGCCGCGAGGCCGTGCCGGCGGGCAAAAACAGCGTCTGAATATCCGGCGCCATCTGCCTGTTCATGCCGGCCATCTGCATTTCATAGTCAAGATCGGTGCCATCGCGCAGGCCGCGTACAAGCAAGGTCGCGCCGTGGGCACGGGCGGCATCGACGACCAGATTGTCGAAAGCGACGACGGAAATATCGCCCGCCTTCTGCGGCAGAGCCTCACCGAGCGATCTGCGGATCAACTCCGCCCGCTCCTCGAAAGAGAAAAGCGGCTTCTTGCCCGGATGAATGCCGATCGCGACGATCACCTTGGCGGCGACATTCAACGCCTGCACGAGGACATCCAAATGTCCGTTGGTCATCGGGTCGAAGGACCCTGGATAGAAGGCTGTCGTCATTATCAAGCCGGCTCGTTGTTTCGACGCCTTTTGTCATGGATGAGGCCGTATCGCAAGTGATTTGCAACCCGGCGGCAGCCTCTGAACTGCAGATGAACACGGCGTTCAAGCCTGTTTCAGCTCGACAATGCTTTACTGGCATCAACATCGAAACGGGCCTGGTTCAGCGGCTCGCCGATCTCGGTTTCAGGGACATCATGCCATGCTCGTCTTCATCACCGCAGGCGCCATCATCGGTTCATTTTTCGTCGAATACCTCGTTCATCTTTTCTCCGACCATTATGAGATCGAATGGGATTCCGCCTCGGAAAACGGCAAAGATATCAATTTTGCCCAAGAAATCGCCACTGCCATGCGCAAGACGCATCGCGAATCTGAACGCCAGATGAACAAGGCATTCAAGGTCGCTTCAGGCACGCATTGCTAGATAGCTCTCAATATCGGCGGAACCATTTGGAAAACGCCGCGTTAACAGTCCGAAACTCAGATTGCACATTGCGGCAAGAAGGAAGAAGAGTATGCCCGACAAGATCACCCTTATTAACGTTGTTTGGATGGCCATGATTTCGGGAATGCTTGCAGCAACCGTTGCGCTTTACGATCAGAAACCCGACCAGTCGAAGATCTACGGTCCCTTTGCTTCGGCTCGTCCGTTCGTTGCCTCGAGCCAGTACTAAGGGATCTGAACGCTAGTCCCACCAAAGGAGGGAGCGATCATGTTCACAATTTTGACGCTGCTTACGCTTTTCATCAGCATCATGTTTGTCGTGTCAGTCGCATCCACCATTTCGGCGCTTCATCGCGAAAGCGAAGAGAGCAAGAGGCTGCATAAGCGTCACAAGACGCTCTGATCTCCACGTACCGAGCATCTCTCCCCGCCACATGCTCGGATGAACCCTGAACCGGACGCTTTCCCCGCCAGCGTCCGGTTTTTTATTGCCCTTGTGGTCCCGGCGCTTCCCTTAGGCCCTGCTGCCGAGACGCCAAAGCATGATTTTGGAAGAGGAAGCGCGCCGGCTGCTTCAATCATGCTATGGTGATCACGGTTCATCGAGGGATCAAGATGCGCATTGTCCTGACAGGCAGCTCCGGGCGACTTGGCCGGGCGATCTTTAATGCGTTGGCGCCAAGCCATAGGGTGATAGGCATCGATCGTTCGCCGTTTTTGACGACGCATCTACTCGGAGATTTTACCGATGCGGCGTTGCTACGCCAGGCGTTGACGGGTGCGGATGCAGTCATCCATTGCGCGGCCCTGCACGCGCCTCATGTCGGCGCGGTTTCCGAGGATGAATTTCGCCGCATCAATGTGGACGGGACACGACGGCTGGCGGAAGCGGCGCTGACTGCCGGCGTGAGACGACTGGTGTTTACCAGTACGACCGCACTTTATGGTCGGGCGGTCGTTCCCGGTCATTGCACATGGGTCGATGAAGACACCGCACCGCAACCGAAAAGCATCTATCACCGCACGAAACTGGAAGCCGAGCAGACCCTTAAAGGCATGACTGGCCCGGATTTGCAGGTCCGCGTTTTACGCATGTCTCGAAGTTTTCCAGAAGCAGCCAATGTGATGGCTGTTCATCGCCTGCATCGCGGCGTCGATATCCGCGATGTTGCGGATGCCCATGTCGCGGCGCTGACGAACGGCGGCAAAGATTTTCAACGACATATCGTTTCCGCCGGCACGTTATTCAAACCGGAAGACTGCGAAGCGCTCGCGGCCGATGCCGCCTCCGTCATCCAGCTGCGCGCGCCAGGCCTTGCCGCGAAATTTGCACAGCGCAACTGGTCGCTGCCGGACAGAATCGATCGCATTTATGCATCCAAATCTGCGGGCACGGTTCTCGGCTGGCATTTCCGTTTTGGCTATGACGAGGTTTTTGCGCAGCTGGAACGGGAAAGCTTGGAGGTTCTGCCGCCCTTTTCGCAAAATAACGAACGCCCGGAATAAAGAGTTAGGAATCGGCCGCCAGATCCTATGCGCTCTGCTCCAAATGACAATCGCGTGAGCCTGTTGCCAAGCTCACGCGATCGAAAACCTTCAGCGTCCAGATGGGCCAGCCCGGCCCCACTGCTCTCCAAGCGGGCACAGCGAAGACTATTCTTCGCTGCCCCCCTCGCTGCCGGCATCACCGGCAACAGCATCGTCCTCGGCTGCCGAAACATCATCCTCGTCGCCTTCCGGCTCGCTGATACGCTCGACGGATACGACTTTCTCGTCCTTTGCGGTAGAGAAGATGGTGACGCCCTTGGTGGCGCGGCTGGCGACGCGGATGCCGCCGACTGGCACACGGATCAGCTGACCGCCATCCGAGACGAGCATGATCTGATCGCCATCTTCGACCGGGAAGGCGGCAACAAGCTCGCCGATCTCGCCCGTCTTCGACGTGTCGGTGGCGCGGATACCCTTGCCGCCGCGACCGGAGATGCGGAAATCGTAAGAAGACGACCGCTTGCCGAAGCCCTTTTCCGAAACCGTCAGGATGAACTGCTCGAGCGCCTTGAGTTCTTCATAGCGCTCGTCGCCGAGCTGTCCCTCTTCGGTGACTTCTTCGCCGACCAGTGCAATCTCCTCGTCGTCACCCGTCGCGGAGCGGCGCTCGCTGACGGAGCGCTTGAGATAGGCTGCGCGCTCCCACGGCTCGGCATCCACATGCCGGACGATCGTCATCGAAATGATGCGATCGCCTGGTGCAAGCGTGATACCGCGAACGCCGATCGAATTGCGGCCGGCAAAGACACGCACATCCGATACGGAGAAGCGGATGCACTGGCCGAGCGCCGTCGTCATCAGCACGTCGTCATGTTCGGTGCAGGTCTCGACGGAGAGGATTTCGTCACCCTCCTCCTCGAGCTTCATGGCGATCTTGCCGTTGCGGTTCACCTGAACGAAATCCGACAGCTTGTTGCGGCGCACGGTTCCGCGCGTCGTCGTGAACATCACGTCGAGATTGTCCCAGGTGCTCTCGTCTTCCGGCAACGGCATGATCGTGGTGATGCGTTCGCCGGGCTCCAGCGGCAGCATGTTGATCAGCGCCTTGCCGCGCGATGTCGGCGTGCCGATCGGCAGACGCCAGACCTTTTCCTTGTAGACGATACCGCGAGACGAGAAGAACAGGACTGGCGTATGCGTATTGAGAACGAATAGCCGGGTAACGAAATCTTCGTCACGAGTGGTCATTCCGGAGCGGCCCTTGCCGCCGCGGCGCTGCGCACGATAGGTGGTCAGCGGCACGCGCTTGATGTAGCCGAGATGAGAAACGGTGACGACCATGTCCTCGCGGGCGATCAGATCCTCGTCGTCCATCTCAAGACCGCCATCAACGATCTCGGTGCGGCGCGGCGTCCCAAATTCGTCGCGAACGGCAGCAAGCTCATCTTTTACAATGGTTTGGATGCGGGCACGCGACGAGAGAATATCAAGATAGTCCTTGATCTCAGCGCCGATCTGATTGAGTTCTTCATCGATTTCGTCACGGCCGAGAGCGGTTAGACGTGCCAGACGCAGTTCGAGGATGGCGCGAGCCTGCTCCTCCGAGAGATTATAGGTTCCGTCTTCGTTGATGCGATGGCGTGGATCGTCAATTAGCCGGATAAGAGATTCGACGTCTGACGCATTCCAGCGGCGCGTCATCAGCTCTTCGCGGGCCGATTGCGGATCCGGCGCCTGGCGAATGACGCGGATAACTTCATCGATATTGGCGACGGCAATTGCCAAACCGACCAAGACGTGAGCGCGATCGCGCGCCTTGCGCAGCAGATATTTGGTGCGGCGGCTGATGACCTCCTCGCGGAACGCCACGAAAGCGCGCAGCATGTCCATCAGATTCATCAGCTCGGGTTTGCCGCCGTTCAGCGCCACCATGTTGCAGCCGAAGGAGGTCTGCAGCGGCGTATAGCGATAAAGCTGGTTCAGGATGACATCGGCATTGGCATCGCGCTTCAGCTCGACGACGACCCGATAGCCCTGGCGGTCGGATTCGTCACGAAGGTCCGAGATGCCCTCGATGCGCTTCTCGCGCACGAGTTCGGCCATCTTTTCGATCATCGACGCCTTGTTCACCTGATAGGGAACCTCGGTGATGATGATCTGCTCGCGATCGCCACGCATCGGCTCGATGGTCGCGACACCGCGCATAACAACGGAGCCGCGCCCCGTCTCATAGGCGGAGCGGATGCCGGCGCGGCCGAGAATTTTCGCGCCGGTCGGGAAATCCGGACCGGGGATGATCTCCATCATCTCAGGCAGCTCGATCGCCGGATTGTCGATCAGCGCGATACAGCCGTTGATGACTTCGGAGAGATTGTGCGGCGGAATGTTCGTCGCCATGCCGACCGCGATGCCGCCCGAGCCGTTGACCAGCAGGTTCGGGAAGCGTGCCGGCAGAACCTTTGGTTCTTCCGTCGTCGCGTCATAGTTTTCCTGGAAATCGACCGTTTCCTTGTCGATATCCTCGAGAAGCTCGTGGGCGACCTTTGTCAGGCGGGATTCCGTGTAGCGCATCGCCGCCGGCGGATCGCCGTCGATCGAGCCGAAATTGCCCTGCCCGTCGATGAGCGGCACGCGCATCGACCAATCCTGCGCCATGCGGACCAAGGCGTCATAGATCGAGGCGTCGCCATGCGGGTGATAGCTACCCATGACGTCGGCGACGGGACGGGCCGACTTCACATATTTACGGTTCCAGTGATAGCCGCTCTGATGCGCCGCGTAGAGTATGCGCCGATGAACGGGCTTCAAACCATCGCGAACGTCGGGAAGCGCACGGCTGACGATCACGCTCATGGCGTAATCGAGATACGACCGCTGCATTTCCTCGATGATGGAAATCGGCTCGATGCCTGGCGGGAGCTTCCCGCCGCCGGGTGGTGTTTGCTCAGTCAAAACAGATCACGATCTCTTTTAGAATCACTGCGAAATTTATAGCCGAAAGGCCTGGCGAGCGCCAATTTTGGCCGGTGTTTTTGAACAGGTTTTGCCCCTTTAAGCCATGGAATCGAACATTTCCATGGCGAAACTGATCAACACCAGCGCATGACCCTTTGCGAAAGCCCGTTCCTCGCATAACAATGCTCGCTAACAGCGACAGAACAAGCTTCGGGGACTATATGGCGAGCGCGGATACCCTGATCAATGCCTTCACGACTCTGCTCGTCACTGTCGATCCGCCGGGGCTCGCGCCGCTTTTCATCGGACTTACGGCTGGCATGAATCGTTCGGAGCGCAAGCAAGTGGCGCTGCGCGGCTCGCTGATCGCCTTCTTCATCCTGGCGGCCTTCGCCCTGTTCGGCGCAAGCGTGCTTGGTGTGCTTGGCATCTCCATCGGTGCGTTCCGCATTGCCGGCGGCTTGCTGCTGTTCTGGATCGCCTTCGAAATGGTGTTCGAGCGGCGGCAGGACAGGAAGGAGAAGACGACCGAAGTCGCGATCACCAAGGATCATATCCGCAATATTGCGGTCTTTCCCCTCGCTCTGCCCCTGATCGCCGGTCCCGGCGCCATCTCGGCCACCATTCTGTTGGCCGGCTCGCTGCAGACGACGCTTGACCGGGCGCAGCTAATCGGCGTCATCGCCGTCAACCTCGCCCTCGTCTTTGCAGCCCTTGCCATTTCAGATAGACTCGATCGAATGCTCGGCGCTACCGGCCGCGCCATTCTCACCCGGCTGCTCGGGGTTATTCTTGCGGCGCTTGCCGCGCAGTTTGTCGTGGATGGAGCAAAAGCGGCGCTCACGCTTTCGTGAAAAGCACGTCGGTCAGACGGTTTGTTCGATGAGCCGGGATACTCGGTAACTGAAAGCGCTCGGAGCTCTCGATGTTAAAAAGCATAATAAGATCAGTCTTCAAAAGGTATGGCTATACGTTTCTCAAGACGGTGTATCTGCGCGACCATAAGGACAGCGAATATGCTTCAATGAGCATTGTCACCGAGGATGACCTCAACAAGAAAATCCTGTTCATCTATCTGCGCGATGAGGTTACCCGAACACATATTCTCACCGAGAAAAATCTCACTCAAACTATCGATGCGTGTGAAGCTATACTGAGAGAAATTAAAGGGGCTACGAAGGATAAATCAATTGATAATCCAGCCGCCCTAGAAGAATAGCGAAGACAAATCGAAGCTGATAAAAACCCGCCAAAAGACGGGTTCCAAAGTCAGTCGGGCACGCCGATCTCAGAACGGGATGTCATCATCCAGATCGCGCGAGAAGTTGCCGCCGCCCTGGCTGCTGGCACCACGGTTGCCACCGCCACGGGAGGAGCCTTGCGATGAGGACTGGCCGTAGTCGTCGCCACCGTAGTCGCCGCCAAAATCACCGCCGCCGCGGCCACCACGACTTCCACCTTCGATGGAACCGCCACCCTCGCCGCGGCCATCGAGCATGGTCAGGGTCGAATTGAAGCCCTGCAGCACGACTTCCGTCGAGTAGCGGTCCTGACCGTTCTGGTCCTGCCATTTGCGGGTTTGCAGCGCACCTTCGATGTAAACCTTGGCACCCTTCTTCAAATACTGTTCCGCGACCTTGCAGAGACCTTCATTGAAGATGACGACGCGGTGCCATTCGGTCTTTTCCTTACGCTCGCCGGAATTGCGGTCGCGCCAGGTTTCCGACGTGGCAATATTGAGGTTGGCGATTGGGCGGCCGTCCTGCGTGCGGCGGATTTCCGGGTCCGCCCCGAGATTTCCAACCAGAATTACCTTGTTCACACTACCGGCCATGATACCACCCTGCTTGCCGCCCATCGACGGCTTTGAAATCCTATGGGGAGCACCTTAACCCATAGCGGGCGTCAGGTGCTATTTATGCGGCCTTCTCAGTTCCGTTCATCCACAAAGAAATCGCCGCGATAATTTTGTTCTTTATTTGTTCTAATTTATCCCTATGATGATGTCAACAGAATCGAAAACGCGGCTCCATCCCTTCATTTCAGCCTCGACTCGCGGGCTGACATCACTAAATAAAGGCAGACTCCAAAGGACCTGCATACGACGATGAGCGAACTGAAGACTATTTCGATACGTGGTGCGCGCGAGCACAATCTCAAGGGCATCGATCTTGATCTGCCACGCAACAAGCTGATCGTCATGACCGGCCTTTCCGGCTCCGGCAAGTCGTCGCTCGCCTTCGACACCATCTATGCCGAGGGCCAGCGCCGCTATGTCGAAAGCCTTTCGGCCTATGCGCGGCAGTTCCTCGAAATGATGCAGAAGCCTGATGTCGACCAGATCGACGGCCTCTCGCCGGCGATTTCGATCGAGCAGAAGACGACCTCGCGCAATCCGCGCTCAACGGTCGGTACGGTCACGGAAATCTACGACTATATGCGTCTGCTGTTTGCCCGCGTCGGCGTTCCCTATTCGCCAGTCACGGGCCTGCCGATCGAGAGCCAGACCGTCAGCCAGATGGTCGACCGCGTGCTCGCCTATGAGGAAGGCACGAGGCTCTATATTCTCGCGCCGCTCGTGCGCGGGCGTAAGGGCGAATACAAGAAGGAACTGGCGGAGCTCATGAAAAAGGGCTTCCAGCGCGTCAAGGTCGACGGCCAGTTCTACGAAATTGCCGATGTTCCGGCGCTCGACAAGAAATATAAGCACGACATCGACGTGGTCGTCGACCGCATCGTCGTGCGTCCGGACATGGCGGCTCGCCTTGCCGACAGCTTCGAGACATCACTGCGTCTTGCCGACGGGCTCGCGGTCGCGGAATTTGCCGACAAGCCGCTGCCGCCGGAGGAGACTGCTGCCGGCGGCTCCGCCAACAAGTCGCTGAACGAGACACATGAGCGCGTGCTCTTCTCGGAGAAATTCGCCTGTCCGGTTTCCGGCTTCACCATTCCGGAAATCGAGCCGCGCCTGTTCTCCTTCAACAATCCCTTCGGCGCCTGCCCATCCTGCGACGGCCTGGGCTCGCAGCAGAAGATCGATCCGGAACTGATCGTGCCGGAGCCGGAACGTACGCTGCGCGATGGCGCGATCGCTCCCTGGGCCAAGTCGACCTCGCCTTATTACAACCAGACGCTGGAAGCGCTCGGCAAGCATTATGGCTTCAAGCTCGGCAATCGCTGGAACGAGCTGTCCGACAAGGCCAAGGATGTGATCCTGAACGGCACAGAAGACAAGATCGAATTCCATTACGCCGATGGCGCGCGCTCCTACACCACCCATAAGAATTTCGAAGGCATCGTGCCGAACCTCGAGCGCCGCTGGAAGGAAACAGATTCCGCCTGGGCACGCGAGGAGATCGAACGCTTCATGTCGGCCGCCCCCTGCCCGGCCTGCAACGGCTATCGCCTGAAACCGGAAGCCCTGGCGGTCAAGATCGACAAGCTGCACATCAGCCAGGTGGCGGAGATGTCGATCCGCATTGCTCGCGACTGGTTCGATGCGCTGCCGGGCACGTTCACCGACAAGCAGAACGAGATTGCGGTCCGCATTCTCAAGGAAATCCGCGATCGCCTCCGCTTCCTCAACGATGTCGGCCTCGAATATCTGAGCCTGTCGCGTAATTCCGGCACGCTGTCCGGCGGCGAAAGCCAGCGCATCCGGCTGGCATCGCAGATTGGCTCGGGCCTGACCGGCGTTCTCTATGTCCTCGACGAGCCGTCGATCGGCCTGCATCAGCGCGACAATGCACGCCTTCTGGAGACGCTGAAGCATCTGCGGGATATCGGCAATACCGTCATCGTCGTCGAGCACGACGAGGACGCCATCCTCACAGCCGACGATGTTGTCGATATCGGCCCTGCGGCCGGCGTGCATGGCGGGCAGGTGGTGGCGCATGGCACGCCGCAGGAGATCATGGCGAACCCGAAGTCACTGACCGGTAAATATCTTTCCGGCGAGCTCGGCGTGCCGGTTCCGGACGAGCGGCGCAAGCCTAAGAAGGGCAAGGAGATCAAGGTTGTCGGCGCAAGGGGCAACAATCTCAAGAACGTCACGGCGTCTATCCCGCTCGGTGTCTTCACTGCAGTGACTGGCGTGTCCGGCGGCGGCAAGTCTACTTTCCTGATCGAGACGCTTTATAAGTCGGCGGCGCGGCGTGTCATGGGCGCTCGTGAAATCCCCGCCGATCACGATCGCATCGACGGTTTCGAGCATATCGACAAGGTAATCGATATCGACCAGTCGCCCATCGGCCGGACGCCCCGCTCGAACCCGGCGACCTATACCGGCGCCTTCACGCCGATCCGTGACTGGTTTGCCGGACTGCCGGAAGCCAAGGCTCGCGGCTATCAGCCCGGCCGTTTCTCCTTCAACGTCAAGGGCGGCCGCTGCGAGGCCTGCCAGGGTGACGGCGTCATCAAGATCGAGATGCACTTCCTTCCCGACGTCTACGTCACCTGCGACGTCTGTCACGGCAAGCGCTACAATCGCGAGACCCTCGACGTCACCTTCAAGACCAAGTCGATCGCCGATGTGCTCGACATGACGGTCGAGGAAGGCGTCGATTTCTTTGCGGCCGTTCCCGCCGTGCGCGACAAGCTCCAAAGCCTGAAGGATGTCGGTCTCGGCTATATCAAGGTCGGCCAGCAGGCCAACACGCTTTCGGGTGGCGAAGCGCAGCGCGTCAAGCTAGCCAAGGAATTGTCGAAACGATCGACTGGCCGCACGCTCTACATTCTCGACGAACCCACAACCGGGCTGCACTTTCACGATGTCGCCAAGCTTCTGGAAATGCTGCACGAACTGGTCAACCAGGGCAATTCCGTCGTGGTCATCGAGCACAATCTCGAAGTCATCAAGACTGCCGACTGGATCCTCGATTTCGGTCCTGAAGGCGGTGATGGCGGCGGCGAGATCGTGGCTGTCGGCACGCCGGAGGCGATCGTGAAGGAGAAGCGCTCCTATACGGGGCAATTCCTGAAAGAATTGCTGGAGCGGCGTCCGGTGAAGAAAGTTGCGGCGGCGGAGTAAGGTTACCCGGCCGAATGGCCAAGGAGGAGAGAATGACCAAAGCGGGCGAAATCCGCACAGGCATAGGCGGCTGGACTTTCGAACCTTGGCGCGGGAGCTTCTATCCCGACACGCTGAAGCAGAAGGACGAGCTGAATTATGCCAGCCGCCAGCTGAAAGTGATCGAGGTCAACGGCACCTATTACAGCACGCAGAAGCCCGAAGTGTTTGCCAAATGGGCCGCCGATGTTCCCGATGGCTTTATTTTCTCCCTGAAGGCGACGCGTTTCGTCACCAACCGCCGCGTGCTTGCCGAAGCGGGCGACTCCATGCAGCGCTTTCTGGAATCCGGCATCAGCGAGCTTGGCGATCATCTCGGTCCGCTGCTTTGGCAGTTCGCGCCCACGAAGAAATTCGATCCGGATGATTTCGAGGCTTTCCTCAAGCTGCTGCCGGCGAAGCAGGATGGTCTTGCGCTGAGACACGTCGTCGAAGTCCGACACGATTCCTTCAAGGTGCCGGAGTTCGTCGCGCTGCTCGAAAAGTATAATGTGGCGCCAGTCTGTGCCGAGCATTTCGAATATCCGATGATCGCCGACGTGACCGCGGACTTTGTCTATGCCCGACTGCAAAAAGGCTCGGATGACATCAAGACCTGCTATCCGCCGAAGGACCTGAAAGCCTGGGCGGATCGCCTGAAAATCTGGGCCGCGGGCAAGGTGCCGGATGACCTGCCGCTGATCGATGCGAAACGCAAAATCAAAGCCGAGCCGCGTGATGTCTTTGCCTTCATGATCCATGAGGGCAAGGTAAACGCGCCTCCGGGCGCGATCGCATTGCAGGAAGAAGTGGCAAAGTAACCCTATAGCGGCTTGACGGCTGCTACGAGATCTTCGGCCGTCAGTCCTTTGCCGGCATGATGGCCCGCCAAGCCATGCAGCCAGACGCCGGCCGCGGCGGCTTCGAAGGCGGGCGCTCCCTGCGCCATGAGGCCGCCGACAATGCCGGCGAGCACATCGCCCGAACCGGCGGTCGCCAGCCAGGGCGGCGCGTTCGCGTTTATCAAGGCCCTGCCATCGGGGGCGGCGATCACGCTGTCGGCGCCCTTGTAGATGATCACGGCATGGGCTCTCTTTGCCGCTCCCCTCGCCTTGTCGATCTTGCTCAATGTCTCGTCGGCGGCAATATCGGGAAAGAGGCGGCCAAACTCCCCCTCATGCGGCGTCAGCACCAAGCGTGTCGGTCCTTCGGCAAAAGCATCGAACAATCGCTGCGGCTCGTCGCGAAACGAGGTGATGCCGTCTGCGTCCAATACCAGATGGCGATCCGCAATCGCGAGGCAGAATTGCCGCGCCTTCTCGCCGGCACCGAAGCCCGGCCCGAGAATAAAGGTCGAAAGACGCTGATCGGTAAGCCATTTCCGTAAAGCAGCGTCGTCGTCGACTGCATGCAGCATGATTGAGGTCAATAAACTGGCGTTGACTCCCAGGGCCTCCGAGGGTGATGCGATAGTGACGAGCCCTGCCCCCGCCCTCAGGCCCGCCATCGCCGACATGCGGGCGGCACCTGTCGCGTTCGGCCCGCCCGAGAAGACAACGAGATGACCTCGCTTGTATTTGTGCGTCTCGACGCCTGCCGAGGGTATGGCCGCCTGCCACTGTGCCGGCTTGTTTTCGGCGAGCAAGCGATCGGCATTGGCGCGGACGATACGGTCGGGAATGCCGATGTCGAAAACCTCAAGCTCGCCGCAAAGGTCACGACCGGGAAGGAGAAGATGCCCCGGCTTGCGCGTCATGAAGGTCACTGTTCGCACAGCGCGGAAAGCAGCGCCGAGAATCTGGCCGCTGCGCCCATCGAGCCCGGACGGCAGATCGACGGCAATCACCGGAATGCCGATCTCGTTGACACGCCCAATAATGGCCACCACATCATCCGAAACGGGACGGGAGAGTCCCGCGCCAAAGATTGCGTCGATCACCACATCTCCGGTCAAAGGGGCGTAACCACTGATCGCAGCGCCATCGATGGGACAATCGGCGAAAGCGCGGGCGGCGTCCCCTTTGAGCCGCTGTGGATCGCCCAGATGAAAGAGCTGTACGTCGGCTCCGGCCTGTTGCAGTGCCCGCGCCGCCACATAGCCGTCCCCGCCATTATTGCCAGGCCCGCAAAGGGCGACATAACGCAGCGCTCCGGGAAAGTGCCGAAGTGCAGCGGCAGCAACCGCCTGCCCTGCCTTCTCCATGAGGCCATAGGAGCTGATGCCGGATGCGGCCGCAACGCGGTCGACGCGAGACATGGCGTCAGGGGTGAGAAGCAGATCGGCGAGCGGGAACATCATGGCGGATATTATAGATGCGAAATCTGCCTCAAAAACAACCGCTATTGCGGCGGCCATTTTGGTTTATAAATATGCATTTGCACAACAATTAACCGATAACATTCAAGACCTTGCTGGAGCACAAACATGACGCGCACAGCACTTTTTTGCGAAATTTTGCTTATCCAACGCATTTCGACGCGAAATCGCTTCCATTTTCCCGAAAAATCCTCATCAATTCATCGTCTCGGTGCGAAATCGCCGGGAATTTTTACGGCAGCTTGTTTTCAATTGGCATGATACGTGCATTACGTTGGCCGAGCGGGAAATAAGCCTGCTGTAACAGGAGAAGCGGAGAGACATTTTCTCATGAAAAAGATCGAAGCGATCATTAAGCCCTTTAAGCTCGACGAAGTGAAGGAAGCCCTTCAGGAAGTCGGCCTGCAGGGCATCACCGTCACGGAAGCGAAGGGCTTCGGTCGTCAGAAGGGCCACACGGAGCTTTACCGTGGCGCCGAATACGTCGTCGACTTCCTGCCGAAGGTGAAGGTCGAAGTTGTATTGGCGGACGAAAATGCGGAGGCGGTGATCGAGGCCATCCGCAAGGCCGCGCAAACAGGGCGTATCGGCGACGGAAAGATTTTCGTTTCCAACGTGGAAGAAGTCATCCGAATTCGTACCGGCGAAACGGGCATCGACGCCATCTAATCCGCCCGGCCCTTCGGGCCGCGGCTCGTTCAATCGTCATCTATGTCAAGGGAAGTAATTTCATGACGACTGCAAGCGAAATTTTGAAGCAAATCAAGGACAACGACGTCAAGTTCGTCGACCTGCGCTTCACCGATCCGAAGGGCAAGCTGCAGCATCTCACCATGGATGTGGTCTGTGTCGACGAAGATATGTTCGCCGATGGCGTCATGTTCGACGGCTCCTCGATTGCGGGCTGGAAGGCCATCAACGAATCCGACATGGTGCTGATGCCGGATACGGATACGGTCCACATGGATCCATTCTTCGCGCAGTCGACGATGGTCATTCTCTGCGACATCCTAGACCCGATCTCCGGCGAATCCTATAACCGCGATCCGCGCGGCACTGCCAAGAAAGCCGAAGCCTATCTCAAGGCTTCGGGTATCGGCGACACCGCCTACTTCGGCCCGGAAGCCGAGTTCTTCGTCTTCGATGACGTCAAGTACAAGGCTGATCCCTACAATACCGGTTTCAAGCTCGATTCCAGCGAACTGCCGTCCAACGACGACACCGACTATGAAACCGGCAACCTCGGCCACCGTCCGCGCGTCAAGGGCGGTTACTTCCCGGTTCCGCCGATCGACAGCTGCCAGGACATGCGTTCGGAGATGCTGACGGTTCTGACCGAAATGGGCGTTACCGTCGAAAAGCACCACCATGAAGTCGCAGCCGCCCAGCACGAACTCGGCATCAAGTTCGATACGCTGGTACGCAGCGCCGACGGCATGCAGATCTATAAGTATGTCGTCCACCAGGTCGCCAATGCTTATGGTAAGACGGCAACCTTCATGCCGAAGCCGATCTTCGGCGACAACGGCTCGGGCATGCACGTTCACCAGTCGGTCTGGAAGGGCGGCAAGCCGACATTCGCAGGCGACGAATACGCGGGTCTTTCCGAGACATGCCTCTATTACATCGGCGGCATCATCAAGCATGCCAAGGCGATAAACGCCTTCACCAACCCGTCGACGAACTCCTACAAGCGTCTCGTTCCGGGTTACGAAGCTCCGGTTCTGCTCGCCTATTCGGCTCGCAACCGTTCGGCTTCCTGCCGTATCCCGTTCGGCTCAAACCCGAAGGCAAAGCGCGTCGAAGTCCGCTTCCCTGACCCGACGGCCAACCCCTATCTCGGTTTCGCCGCCATGCTGATGGCCGGCCTCGACGGCATCAAGAACAAGATCCATCCCGGCAAGGCCATGGACAAGGATCTCTACGACCTGCCGCCGAAGGAACTGAAGAAGATCCCGACGGTCTGCGGCTCGCTGCGCGAAGCTCTGGAAAGCCTGGACAAGGACCGCAAGTTCCTGACCGCCGGTGGCGTTTTCGACGATGATCAGATTGATGCCTTCATCGAACTGAAGATGCAGGAAGTCATGCGCTTCGAAATGACCCCGCATCCGGTCGAATACGACATGTACTATTCGGTCTGATATAAGTTGTGAAAGCCCCGGCCTTGCCGGGGCTTTCTTCATTATGAGGAAGCCGGTGGCAGGCGTCCCTCCAAATATCGTCTTCACATTGAGCTGCTGCTCGGAGCAGAACCGAGCCGAGTGTGACAGTTCAATGAAGGAATGGGGGCAAAATCCTTGATATCAGTGGTGAAAGTCACCACATGATTGCTTGAAAGGAAGTCGTGCCATGAAACAACGAAACGCAAAATTCAATATTGGCGACGTGGTTCGACACCGGATGTTCCCCTTCCGCGGTGTCATCTTCGATGTCGATCCGGAATTCGCAAATACAGAGGAATGGTGGAATTCCATTCCCGCGGAAGTGCGTCCCGATAAGGACCAGCCCTTCTACCACCTTCTCGCCGAAAACGACGAGACGGAATATGTCGCATATGTATCGGAGCAGAACCTCATCAACGATGAGAGCGGGCTTCCCTTGCGCAATCCGCAAGTCGCTCAGATCTTCGACCAGGCCCCGACCGGGCAGCTCAAGCCCAAGATGAGCTTCGCCCATTAAGCGTGGGTAAAACCTATCCTATTCCAAAGGGAAGGCGCTCCCAACGCCTTCCCTTTTTATTTGGCTTCCGAGCATCGCTTGCCCTCCCCAGCGCAAAGAAAAAGCCCGGATCGCTCCGGGCTTTTTTTATAGGATAATGAAATTCCGCAAGCTTACTGCGCTTTGGCAGCCTTCTGGGCGTCTTCCAGCTTCTTGCGTGCTTCCTCAGCCTTCTTCTGCATGCTGTCCTGCAGGCTCTTCTGGCTTTCGGCGAGCTTGCTGTCGGAGATAGCCGGGCCATCAAAAGCGGCGCCGAAGCCGGTCAGCGAGATCTTGATCGGGTTCGGAGCGCGACGGAAGTTCACAGACGTGAAGGTGACGTCGGTGCCCTTCTTCAGCGAAGCAATCATCGCGTCCGTCACCGGGACTTCCGCGGTGCACTTGTCCGGGAGGCAGACGGCGTAATCGAGCTTCTGGCCCTTGCCGCCATCGACCTGCATGGTTATGCCCGGCGGAATGAGGCGGGCCGTCGGAACTGAGATCTGCAGGATCTTGCGGTTAACCTTGCCATCGACGGAGATGAGCCCAACAGCCGTAACGAGCTGGCCGTTGTTTGCCATGATCAGGTTCTGCACGATGCAGATGTCGGCATCGTCCTGTTTGGTGCAGGTCTTGTACCAGCCCAGACGCGGCTGGTTGGGATCACCACCGCCATCGGCCGGAGCTGCGTTGGACGCATCCTGCGCGAAAGCGGCAGCTGGCATAGCCGCGCCAATCATGAGAGCCAGAGCAGAAAGACCTGCCCGCATTTTGTTGTCAGTCTTGAACATCATAGCGAAACCGCCTCCTGAAATCCGCTGCGGGACGACAGCGCGCCGTCCCATGCAATTCGGGTCAAACCGTCGTCCACCTGTCGAATGAATAAGGCAAATACATGACCCGAGAAACCCGGCACCCCTGTTACATCGCACTGGCACGGATATCCAGCTTTTCTTTGGCCTTTTCTGCCAAGTCCTAAGATTTCCGCAGTCGCGTGTTGAATTCGGCACGCTCATGATAATGTTCGGCCGAATCATACCCTTCCCGGAAAGGATGCCATGCAAGCGCTCCGGATCGCTGCCTTCCTGTTCTTCGCAACCTTGTGCAATGCCGCGGCAGCTCAGCCGCTTTACGGCATCGCCATGCATGGAGATCCGGCGCTGCCGGCGGACTTCAAGCATTTCCCTTACGTTAATCCGGATGTCAAAAAGGGCGGCCGCGTCAGCTATGGCGTCGTCGGCACTTTCGACAATCTCAACCCCTTCATTCTGAAGAGCATGCGCACGACCGCGCGGGGCATGTGGGACCCGGAATACGGTAATCTCGTTTATGAACCGCTGATGGTGCGCTCGCGCGACGAGCCTTTTACGCTGTATGGGCTGCTGGCGCAGACGGTCGAATGGGACGACAGCCGAAGCCATATTCAATTCAACCTCAATCCCGATGCCAAATGGTCGGACGGGCAGCCGGTGAAGCCGGAAGATGTGATCTTCACGTTCCAGCTTCTTCGCGACAAAGGCCGCGTCCCGTTTTCATCGTGGCTTGAGACCATCGCCAGCATGGAGAAGGTTGGTGAGCACAGCGTGATGATCCGCTTCAACGAGAAAGCCAATCGCGAAACGCCGCTCATCATCGCCTCGTCGCTGCCGATTCTGCCGAAGCATGCGATCGACACGGATAGTTTCGATCAGACCTCCCTGCGCATTCCGATCGGCTCCGCCCCCTACAGGATCAAGAGCGTCGATCCCGGCCAGCGCATCGTCTTCGAGCGCCGTTCTGACTACTGGGGCAAGAACCTCCCGTCGAAGGTCGGCATCGACAATTATGATGAAATCACCGTCAATTACTTCCTGCAGGACACGACGCTGTTCGAAGCTTTCAAGAAAGGCGATGTCGATATTTATCCCGACGGCAGCCCGGGCCATTGGCAGCAGGCTTACAATTTTCCTGCGGTAACTTCCGGCGCCATCATCAAGGAGACCTTTAGGCCAAAAACGCCGAGCGGCATGTTGGGTTTCGTCTTCAATACGCGGCGGCCGATGTTTGCCGACAAGAATGTACGCAAGGGACTGACCCTCGCCTTCGACTTCGAATGGCTGAACCGAAATCTCTATTCGGGCGCCTATAAGCGCACGGAGAGCTATTGGCAAAATTCCGAACTTTCGTCGTTCGGCATTCCCGCGGATCCGCATGAGCTCGCCATGCTGGGACCGATCAAGGACCGCATCGATCCGGATGTGCTCGATGGCACCTACAAGCTGCCCGTCAGCGACGGCTCCGGACGTGACCGCAAGATCCTGCGCGAGGCGGTAGCCCTGCTCAAGGAGGGTGGCTATACAATCCGCGGTGAGAAGATGGTCGATAAGAACGGCCGCCAGCTCAGCTTCGAAATATTGACCCAAAATGCAGATCAGGAGCGCATGGCGATCCCCTATCGCCGATCTCTGGAATTGCTCGGCATTGCCGTAACGATTCGCACGGTCGATGATTCGCAATATCAGCTCCGGACGATCAACTACGACTACGACATGATCATCAAGTCCTACCCTTCGTCGCTATCGCCGGGCATCGAGCAAGTGGGGCGCTGGAGCTCCTCTGCCGCCAAGACCGAAGGCAGCCTTAATTTCGTCGGCGTCGCAGACCCCGATGTCGATACGCTGATATCACATTTTCTGATGGCGCGTTCGGCCGAGGATTTCCGCGACGCCGTGCGTTCTTTCGATCGGATGCTGATTTCCGGATATTATCTAGTGCCGCTCTACCATATCGATCAACAATGGGCGGCGCGGCGCAGCCGCATCAATCATCCCGGCGTTCTGCCGCTTTACGGGTACTATCTGCCTGCGTGGTGGGACGCTTCCGCGCAGTAATCTCGGCCGGTTCCCTTTCGGTAACCGGTTGAAGCCATCGGCACAAAGGCATAGATGGAGAAGAACAGCGCGAAAAACCGAAAGGATAAAACCATGGAACGCATCACGATCGACATCGTCTCGGATGTCGTCTGCCCATGGTGCTATCTCGGCAAGGCCCGCCTGGAGCTCGCCATTGCCGAGGTGCAAGACGAAGTAGGCGTCGACCTCAACTGGCGACCATATCGGCTCAATCCCGACTATCCGCCCGAAGGCGTCGACCAGAAAAAGGCGCTGGAGCAAAAGCTTGGCGGCGCCGAGCGTGTCGCCGAGGGGCACAAGATGTTAACCGAGCTCGGCCGCGAAGTGGGAATCAAGTTCGATTTTGACGCCATCAAGATCGGCCCGAACACGCTCGATGCCCATCGCCTCATCCACTGGTCGGTCACCGAAAGCCGCGAAAAGCAGGACAAGGTGGTGGATGCTCTCTTCAAGGCCAATTTCGAAGAGGGCCTCAATATCGGCGATCATGCCGTACTGCTCGATATTGCCGAAAAGGCCGGCCTCGACCGCTCCGTCATATCAACCCTGCTTGCCTCCGACGCCGACCGCGATCTCATCATCGGCGAGATCGACGCCGCCCAGAAGATCGGCGTCAACGGCGTTCCCTTCTTCATCTTCGACCAGCAATATGCCATCAGCGGCGCGCAGACACCGGACGTGCTCGTCGAGGCCTTGCGCGACATCGCCAAGATGAAAGCGGAAGCACGGGCGGGGATGAACTAAGCGGGATTCCGCTTTTTCGATCATAGCTGCAAGAGCTTCCGCGAATCGCAGATCGCGGAAGTAGCCGCGTCATACCGGCATCAGGTTTTTGCCAGTAATCCCGAAGCCATCGCCCGGAAGGCTTCTATCGCCTTGGGCAGCACTTCCGCCGGATTATCGCTGGCAGCAACCCAGAGGGCGGCATTCAGCGCCGCACCGGAAATGAGCCGGGCTGCCGCCTCGGGATCGACCGGCTTGACCACCTCTTGTTCCAGAAGTTTTGAGACCGTCTGCCGGGTGCCGGCGAGACAGCTGTTCTGGCTGGGCCATTTCGAGGGGTCGCCCAGAACGGCCGGACCGTCGAGCAAGACGATGCGCTGGACCTCCGGATCGAGAGCCATCTTGATGTAGGCCTCGCCTTCCGCAAGCAGACCTTGCCAGTCCCCATCCGCCTGCGCGCCGATCTCCTTCGCCCGCAGCGCCAGTTCGTTGTCGATCTGATCGACGACGGCGGCGAGCAATCCGCGCTTGTCGCCGAAATTATGATAGAGGGCGCCTCTCGTCAGGCCGACGTCTGCCGTCAGCTCATCCATTGAGGCCGCCGCAAATCCTTTCTCCGCAAAGGCTTTCCGCGCAGCGGCAATCAGCTTGCTCCGATTTTCTTCCATGGTTTCCAGGCGCTTTGCCATATCACTCTCAAATTTCACATACGTTTCGTATTTGAAATATTGACATACGTCGCGCATATGAATATTTCACATACATGTCGTATATCAAACGAAGCGGCAGTTTGGAAGTCTCGCGTGAGCTTGCGTTCTTCCGATCTTTTCACATCAACGAAAGCCAAACATTATGACGACACGTAACGCAATCTTCCCGAAGAACAGGCATGCGCTTTATGAGGAGCATGGCTATTCCGCCGCAATCCGCTCCGGCGAACTGCTGTTCGTCTCCGGTCAGGTCGGCAGCCGCGCGGATGGAAGCCCAGAACCGGATTTCGAAAAGCAGGTCCAGCTCGCCTTCGACAACCTGCAGGCAACTTTGGAAGCGGCAGGCTGCACCTTCGATGACATCATCGATGTCACGTCGTTCCACACAGACCCGGAGCGGCAGTTCGGTGCGATCATGGCCGTCAAGAACCGGATCTTCACCGAAAAACCCTACCCGAACTGGACGGCGATCGGCGTCAATTGGCTGGCGGGCTTCGATTTCGAAATCAAGGTCATCGCGCGCATTCCGGATTCTGGGGAGATGCGCGAGCCGCGGGCGGCTTGAGGGTATGGTCAGATTTCAGCTCGCGGCGGAAAATGACCGTCGCGGGCTGGGCGTGGCCGTCAAAGCTAAATTTGTGCAGCCGCGCTTCCAGCCGTTGCGAGATGTGCGGAAGTCGCTACTTTTCTTCGTCGATGAAACTGCGGATTTCGATGATGAACGTTTCCACCCGCCCCGATCTGAGCGATATAACACTGGGAGACTGGGTGGATCGCCGTTTGCCTGCGGCGTTGAGACCCTACACGCGACTTGCGCGGCTGGACCGGCCGGTCGGCATTTGGCTCACGCTTTTTCCCTGCTGGGCAGCGCTCATTCAAGCCTCATACGGTTTTCCAGATATCAGACAGCTGGCCATCTTCTCGCTGGGCGCATTGCTGATGAGAAGCGCAGGCTCGACGGTCAACGACATCGCAGATCGGAAATTCGACGGCCATGTCGAGCGAACCCGCTTCCGCCCCTTGGCAAGCGGTCAAATCGGCGTGCGGCAGGCCGTGCTGTTTCTTGCGGCGGAACTGGCGCTGGCCGCCTCGCTTATATTTCTTCTGACGCCCTTTACGCGCCTCGTCGCGATCAGTGTCCTGCCCCTCGTCTTTGTTTATCCGCTCTGCAAGCGTTTCACATACTGGCCCCAGTCCGTGCTTGGCGCAGCATTCAATTGGGGAATGCTGATGGCCTGGTCGGAAGTCACAGGCGCGATCCCCGTCGGTGCGGTTCTGATGTGGCTTGGAGCCATCGCCTGGCAGATCGGATACGATACCGTTTATGCCTATGTCGATGTTCGCGACGATACGCGACTGGGCTTGAAGTCGACCGCAATCCTGTTCGGCAACCGCGGCAGGGCATGTATCGGCCTGTTCTATACCATTGCCATCGCGGCATGGTCCGCCGGTGGATGGTTGACGGGCATGTCATTGCCTTATGCGACAGGAATGCTTGTCATCGCCGCCCATCTCGGCTGGCAGACTTGGCGCCTCAATCTTTCACGCCCAGAGATCAGCTACCGGCTGTTTCTAGCGAATATTCTAACGGGTATGTTGCTGGCCGCAGCGGCCTTTGCTGGAACTCTATAAGCCGCGCCCAAAGGAAGAGATGCGGATTTTCGGCTCAGAGCCCACGTCCTATTTCGCAAGCTCCGCCAGCTGCGTCATGACAACTGCCGCTCCCTGCAGCCGCTTCTCCGGCGTCGGCAGGTCGCGGGTCAGGAAGACGCTATGGTCGGGGCGGATCTTGGCCATGGTGCCCTGCTTGGCGATGTAGCCGACGAGATTAGCCGGGTTCGGGAATTCCTTGTTGCGGAACTGGACGACGACACCCTTCGGACCGGCATCCAGCTTCTCGACATTGGCGATGCGGCAGAGTGACTTGATGTAGACGACCTTGAGGAGGTGCTGCACCTCCATCGGCAAGGGACCGAAACGATCGATCATTTCGGCGCCGAACCCGTCGATCTCCTTCAGCTCCGTGATCTCGCCGAGGCGGCGATAGAGCGCCATGCGCAGATGCAGATCGGGCACATAGTCGTCCGGAATCATGACAGACGTGCCGACGGAGATCTGCGGCGACCAGCCGGTATCCTGGATCTCGTCGACGCCCTTGACCTCGGCGACGGCCTCCTCGAGCATCTGCTGGTAGAGCTCGAAGCCAACTTCCTTGATATGGCCTGATTGTTCTTCGCCCAGCAGATTGCCGGCGCCGCGGATATCGAGATCGTGGCTCGCCAGCTGGAAGCCGGCGCCAAGCGTGTCCAGTGACTGGAGGACCTTCAGTCTGCGCTCCGCCGTGGTCGTCAGCACCTTGTTGACCGGCAGGGTGAAGAGTGCGAAGGCACGGACCTTGGAGCGGCCGACACGGCCGCGGAGCTGATAGAGCTGGGCAAGGCCGAACATGTCGGCGCGGTGGACGATCAGCGTGTTGGCCGTCGGCACGTCGAGACCGGATTCGACGATGGTCGTCGATAGCAGCACGTCATAACGCCCCTCGTAGAAGGCATTCATGATGTCTTCCAGCTCACCGGCGGGCATCTGGCCATGGGCGACCGCCACCTTCAGCTCCGGCACGTCCGATTGCAGGAAGGCATGGATATCGGCGAGATCGGCGAGGCGCGGACAGACATAGAAGCTCTGGCCGCCACGATAATGCTCACGCATCAGCGTTTCGCGGATGACCAGCGAATCGAAGGGCGAGATGAAGGTGCGCACCGCCATGCGGTCGACCGGCGGCGTGGTGATGAGCGACAGTTCGCGTACACCGGTCATCGCGAGCTGCAAGGTGCGCGGGATCGGCGTCGCCGACAGCGTCAGCACATGCACGTCGCTCTTCAGCTCCTTCAGGCGCTCCTTGTGCTTGACGCCGAAATGCTGCTCCTCGTCGATGATGAGCAGGCCGAGATTGGCGAACTGGATGCCGGCGCCGAGGAGCGCGTGGGTGCCGACGACGATATCGGTCTTGCCATCGGCCACTTCCTTCTTGGTGAGCGCCAGTTCCTTGGAACCGACCAGGCGAGATGCCTGCTGTATGCGGATCGGCAGCCCACGGAAGCGCTCGGAGAAGGTCTTGAAATGCTGGCGCGAAAGCAGCGTCGTCGGCACGACAACGGCTACCTGCACGCCATTCATGGCAGCGACGAAGGCTGCGCGCAGCGCCACTTCCGTCTTGCCGAAGCCGACATCGCCGCAGACGAGGCGATCCATCGGTCGGCCGGCACCAAGATCTTCACGCACCGCCTCGATAGCGTTCATCTGGTCGTCGGTCTCGTCATACGGGAAGCGCGCGGCAAATTCGTCATACAGTCCGTCCGGCGTGCTGAGTACAGGCGCATGCCGCGTCAGGCGTTCGGCCGCGACGCGGATCAAGGCGCCGGCCATATCCAGCAGGCGCTTCTTGAGCTTGGCCTTGCGCATCTGCCATGCGCCGCCGCCGAGCTTGTCGAGCTGCGCCTCGGTGCCCTCGCCGCCATAACGCGAGAGTAGATCGATGTTTTCGACCGGCAGGAACAGCTTGGCATCGTCGGCATATTGCAGCTCGAGGCAGGCGTGCGGTGCGCCGGCTGCCTCGATGGTCCTGAGGCCAACGAAACGGCCGATACCGTGCTCGGCATGAACGACGATCGAGCCTTCGTCCAGGCCCGCCACCTCCGAAATGAAGTCGGCGGCGCGCTTGCGCCGCTTCGAACGGCGCACCATGCGGTCGCCGAGAATATCCTGCTCGCCGATAACGATCAGATCGCCAGCTTCGAAACCAGCTTCGAGGCTGAGCACGGCCGCGGCCGCCTCACCCTTCGCCAGGCCGCCAAGGTCCTTGAAGGCCTCGATCGTCTTGACGCGCGCCAGCCCGTGTTCGGATAGCACCTGCAGGAGGCGATCGAGCGAGCCTTCCGTCCAGGCCGAAATCAGCACCTTGCCGCCCGAAGCCCGCTTGTCGGCGATATGCTTAACGACTGCATCGAAGACGTTGACGCGCTCGCTATCGGTTGTGTCGGTCGCTGACCGCGCCCAGCGCGGCCCCTGGCGGGCATCAAGCTCGATGACGCGACGCGCCTCGCCCTCATGCTCGTTGAAGGGCGAAATACGGATAGCGTCGAAGGCGTCAAGCGCATTGCCGAATGCCTTGCCATCGAGATAGAGCTGGCCGGGCGTTACTGGCTTATAGGGCGTGCCCTGTGCCATCTGCCCCTTGGCCTGCTGGCCGGATTGAAGGCGGGCGTCGTAATAGTCGAAGACGAGCTTGGAGCGCTCCTCGGCCGCCTCGCGCACGGTGTGATCCGTGACCAAGCGAAAGCCTTTAAGGTAATCGAAGACCGTCTCGAGCTTCTCGTAGAACAGCGGCAGCCAATGTTCCATGCCGGCGTATCGCCGACCTTCGGACACGGCGAGATAGAGAGCGTCATCGCGCGTGGCGGCGCCGAAGGCGGAGAGATAGTTCTTGCGGAAGCGGCTGATCGTATCCGGCGTCAGCGTCACTTCGCTCATCGGATTGAGATCGAGCGAACGCACCTGCCCTGTCGTACGCTGGCTGGCCGGATCGAAGCTGCGGATGCTTTCCAGCGTATCGCCGAAGAAATCGAGGCGCACCGGCTCTTCCGTGCCCGGAACGAAGACATCGAGAATGCCGCCGCGCACGGCATATTCGCCGACCTCACGCACGGTTGCCACGCGCTCGAAGCCGTTACGCTCGAGACGAGCCGCAATATCGTCCATCCGGACCTGGTTCCCCGGACGTGCCGAGAACGCCAGGCTTTCGATGATATCCTGCGGGGCGACCTTCTGCAGCATGGCGTTGACGGTCACCAGCACAACGGCTGCATGCGGCTTGTGATGATGCGCGATCAGGCCGGACAAAGCCGCCAAGCGCCGGGCCGAGGCGTCGGAGCTTGGGGAAACGCGGTCATAGGGAAGGCAATCCCAGGCCGGCAGGGTGAGTACCGGAATTTCAGGCGCGATGAAGCCGAGCATCTGCTCGACATCGGCCATGTGCTGGCCGTCGGACATGACATAGGCGACCGGCTGGCCGGCCTTTGCCATTTCGGCAATCAGGAACGGCTCAAGACCGGCCGGAACATGACCGATCGTTGTCGGCTCGCTGGCGGCGAGCAGCTTCTTCGCATCGAAACCGGGGATCATTTCGTTAATCCGAACCTTTCGGCGATCTCTTCGAAATCGGGCTTATAGGATGCCAGGCGCTCAAAGAGCGGTGTGCGCAGATGCTGCGGCGTCGGCTGGCTACCGAGGATCCACTTCAGGAGATCGTTGTCCTCTTCGGCCATGATGCGCTCGAGCTCATCGAGATCGGCTTCAGCGAGGCGCGGCAGCTCGTTGTCGGCAAATTGGCCGAAGACGAGATCCATCTCGCGGATGCCGCGATGCCAGCAACGGAAAAGGATGCGCCGACGGCGAGGATCGAGATCGGCACTGCTGAGGGTCAGCCCAGTCATCAAAAACACCTTTATGTTGATGCGTCTCTATAAAACCAGCGCTCAAAGGTGGGAACCGGTTTTTCAGAAAAAAGCACCCGCGATGCAATTTTCCGGGGAGTGTTAGGCTCAACGGCGCCGAGTTTCCCGCTGCCCCTTGCCAAATGCGCCCTGCCCGTCGCATTTTGCCGGCCATGCGTCCCGCCATCCTCGACCCGCTATTTGCCTCCATTTCTTCGCTATCAGGCGTCGGGCCGAAGGTATCCGAGCTGCTGGTGAAGCTGCTCGATCGCGAGACGATCGACGATTGCCGCGTCATCGACCTTATTTTCCACGCGCCGCATTCGATCATCGACCGGCGCGAGCAGCCCGGTATCGCGAGAGCACCGCAGGGCGCCATCGTCACCATCACCGGCCGCGTCGATCGCCACCAGCCGCCACCCAACCCGCGCAGCAACGTGCCCTATCGCGTCTATCTACACGACGAAACAGGCGAACTAGCGCTGGTCTTTTTTCGTGGCAAGGCACAGTGGCTCGAAAAGCAGCTGCCGATCGATGAAACCGTTACCGTCAGTGGCAAGGTCGACTGGTTCAACGGCCGCCCGTCTATGGTACATCCGGATTATATCATGCGCGAGAGCGAGGCGGAAAACCTGCCGCTGGTCGAGCCGGTCTATCCGCTAACCGCCGGGCTTACGCCGAAGTTCCTGCGCAAGACGATAGAGGCAGCATTGCCGCGCATTCCGCAGCTGCCAGAGTGGGATGATATCGCCCTGACGCAGAAGCAGGGCTTTCCCTCGATCTCCGATGCCTTCCACATGCTGCATGCGCCCAGGGATGCGGCGGATATCGATCCGCAGGCACCGGCGCGGCGCCGGCTGGCCTATGACGAATTCCTGGCGGGGCAATTGTCGCTTTCGCTGGTGCGCCAGAGGTTGCGCAAGGTTGCCGGTCAACCCGTGCATGCAACTGGAGAAATCAGCGGCAAGATCCTGGAATCGCTGCCCTTCTCGATGACGAATAGTCAGCGTGATGCGGTTGCCGATATTCTTAAGGATATGGCAGGCACCGAGCGCATGCTGCGACTGCTGCAAGGCGACGTCGGCGCGGGCAAGACGCTGGTGGCGCTGATGGCGATCGCCGCCGTGATCGAAAGCGGCGGCCAAGCCGTGCTGATGGCACCGACCGAAATTCTCGCCCGCCAGCATTACGCGACAATTTCGAAATTCGCAGCGAGTGCAAACCTTTCCGTCGAAGTTCTCACAGGCCGCACGAAGGGGCGCGAACGGGATGCGATCCTGGAGCGCATCGCCTCCGGCGAAGCGCAGATCATCATCGGCACGCATGCGTTGTTTCAGGATAGCGTCGCCTATGCCAATCTGATGCTGGCTGTCGTCGACGAGCAGCATCGTTTCGGCGTCCATCAGCGCCTGCGGCTAACTGCGAAGGGCATTTCGCCCCACATGCTCGTTATGACCGCAACGCCTATACCGCGAACGCTGGTGCTGGCCGCATTCGGCGACATGGACGTTTCGAAGCTCACCGAGAAGCCCGCGGGCCGCAAGCCGATCCAGACGATCACCATTCCGAATGAACGAACAGGCGACATCGTCGCGCGCCTAAGGAGTGCGCTAGCGGAAGGTAAAAAAGCCTATTGGATATGCCCACTTGTGGAGGAATCCGAAGAATCCGATTTAATGTCGGTGGAGGAGCGGCATGAGACACTGACCAAGGCGCTCGGCCCAGGCATCGGTCTCATCCATGGCCGGATGAGCGGCCCGGAGAAAGACACTGTGATGATGGCGTTCAAGAACGGCGAGATCCGCCTGCTGGTGGCCACGACGGTCGTCGAGGTGGGCGTCGACGTGCCGGACGCGACGATCATGGTCATCGAACATGCTGAACGTTTCGGCCTGGCACAGCTTCATCAGTTGCGCGGACGCGTCGGTCGCGGGGATGAGGCTTCCACTTGCATCCTTCTCTACAAAGGGCCGCTCGGCGAAACTGGACATGCGCGGTTGTCGATCATGCGCGAGACGGAAGACGGCTTCCGAATTGCTGAGGAGGATTTGAAGCTGCGCGGCGAAGGTGAGCTTCTTGGGACACGCCAATCCGGCACGCCAGGCTTCCGCATCGCCAGCCTAGAAGCCCATGCCGATCTTCTAGAAATCGCCCGCAAGGATGCCGCCTATCTGATCGAGCGCGATCCGGAACTGACCAGTGAGCGTGGCAGTGCGGTACGCACCCTGCTCTATCTCTTCCGCCGCGACGAGGCGATCCGCTTCCTGCGAGCGGGGTAGGCGGATGGACGCGTTAGCCGCGTCCACCCCCGTTTCATCAGATCACTTTGCGGCGAGACCGGGAATGGTAACCTGGAATACCTGGAACATGGTATCGACATCCGCGCCACTATCATCCTTGTAGGCAGCGCCGACCTGGAAACCATCCTGGGTGATGAAGTCGTTGTCATTGGCGACGAACAGGAAGTAATCGTCAGGCAGCTTCGGATCCTGAACGCTGACGAGCGACATGGCCTCCCACTTTTCCGAGAGGTTGTTGCGGTCGTTCGGCGCGCCGTTATGCAGACCAAAGCGCGCTAGATCGGCGCTGTCGTTGATATCGATGAAATTGCTGACTGCCGCCGGCTTGACTGAAGGATCAAGAACGCCCTTCGGCGCGACAGCTGTGTCGCCGTCGAACTTGCCGCCGGCAATATCGGTGGCAGCGGAAACATCGACAGCCACAACGCTGCGATAGAGCGACTTGTCGCCCTTCTGGCCGTAGCCATTGTTGCTATCGCGCGCGAGCATCAGGAAGCTTGTCGGTGAGAGCGCCACGATTTCGCTTTGGGCGGCAACGGCCGTCTTGCCCTTGTCGTTGGTGAAGACCGGCAGAGGCACGACATATTCGTGCACCAGCTTCAGATTTGCAGGGTCGGCGGCATCATAGACAAGCGCGCGGGTATTCTGGCGCGTGGAGCTGGAATCGCCGCCATCCTGGCGAGTCGCGGACTGGAGCACGACGATCAGGAACTTACCGTCCGGGGTCAGGGACATGCCCTCGAAGCCTTGGTTGTTCTGGCGTCCGCTGGTCGGATCTTTCGGATCGGGAGCGGTTTCGCCCGGGCCGGGATTGTTCGAGGAAAAATTCACGGCGCCGTGGCGCATCGGCAGAAACGCGGCCGGTGGTGCCGTGGCCGAGATCATCAGCCCACCCGCCGAGAAGCGGTAGATATAGGGACCGTACTCATCACTGATGAACATCGAACCATCGGGCAGCCGGGCAATGGCTTCGTTATCGAGCGAAATCTTGCCGTTTGGTGCCTGTGGCAAAAGTGGCAAGCCGCCTTCCGCCTGGCGAACGCCGTTGGCTGGGTCAAGACCGGTGGTTTCGTTGCCCTTATTGTCCTTCAACAGCAGCGTATCCGCGAGCTTGGCTTCGACGCCCGCCTGTTCCTTACCGGCTGGAGGCGTTGCACCGGAGGCAACCGGCGTCAGTTTGATATCGATGGTGTTGAGACGCGCACGGTAATCGGTGGTGCCGGCGACATTGTAACCGCGGTCCGGCAGCAGCCACAGCGAGCCCTTGTAGGTGCCGTCGGCGTTGCGACCCCAGCTCTTGGTATCGATCGACATGCCTGAACCGGAGCCGAAAGTCTCACCGAACTTATCGCGCTGATTGGCCGGAATGCGGCCGATCGCGACGCGGCCTTTATTGACCAGCGTAACACCGTCAATCGTCACGGAATTATCCGCCAGCGCCAGCATTGGAGCCGTGAAAACAAATGTGGCAAGCGCTGCCGACAGCAGCGGCAAGCTCTTCGAACGCATATATCTCAAAACCATATCCTCCTGATTAAAAACTTCATGAAGGCAACGACATCCATCTCCGGCCGTTTCGGACCGCGTTGGAGAACCGCAGCTCGGTGCCTGTGCCCCGAACATACGATGCTGAGATACGTGCGATTATCTGCCCCGACTGACGATCTAAGGCGTCAATATGATAGAGGCATGACAATTCGCGCAGAACGCGAAGGCATTGATCCAACTATTGGAAGATGAGCAATTGAGGTTAAGGAGCCACGGGAACCGGCTGCCGCAATTCCTTGGCTGCGACCAGCTTCTCGTATTCCGGCGCCACAAGGCCGCCCGAAATCAGCAGCTTGGCACCATCCTCCGGGCTCATATCGAGCACGGTGATCTTTTCGCGCGGAACGAAGACTAGAAACCCGGCCGTCGGCACCGGCGTCGGCGGCAGGAAGACCGCCACCATGTCCTGACCCATGGCATTGAATTTCGAAGCGATCTCGCCTTTGGCATCCGTCGATATGAAGACCATGGACCAGAGGCCCGGGCTTGGATATTCGATCAGCCCTACCTTCTTGAACGAGCTGCCCTGCTCTTTCAGCACAGTCTCGAAGATCTGCTTGACGCTCTTGTAGATCGTGCGCACCAGCGGCACGCGGTTGACGATCGACTCCCCGAAGCGGACGATGCTCTGACCGATCAGGTTCTTGGCCAGAAAGCCGACGATCGTGATGAAGATCATCGCGATCACCAGGCCGGTACCGGGCACAGCGAAGTTCAGATAGCTCTCGGGATCGTAGCGCGCGGGAATATAGGGGCGAACCCAGCTATCGGCCCAATGGACGACGGACCAAGTCAGCCATAGTGTAATGGCAATCGGGGCACAGATAATCAGGCCGGCCAGGAAATTGTTTCTGATCCGCGTCGTCACGGACATTTTGATGAGTTTTTCAGTCATTCGCCGCTCGAAAACTCCGTCCCGTCGCTACCGCTTCCCGGCAAACCCTCCCCACCATCTCCGTGGGCGAATCGTGCCAGAAATTGGGGCGGCATACAACCCGCTAGCCACATCTGTGAGCCGAACAAGCGATCGACTCACGAGGACGTGACGGCAAATGCACGGCGAAAGGAATCCTATTCCACGGTGACCGATTTGGCGAGATTGCGCGGCTGATCGACATCCGTGCCCATGAACACGGCCGTATGATAGGCAAGCAATTGAATCGGCAGCGAGAATATGATCGGCGCGATGATCTCGTCGACGACGGGCAAGGTGATCGTCGCCATGGTCGGCAATGTCGATGCGGCAGCGCCAATTTCATCCGTGATGAAGATGATTCGACCGCCACGAGCCGCAACTTCCTGCATGTTGGAAACGGTCTTGTCGAAGAAGCGGTCATGCGGAGCGATGACGATAACGGGCATGTTCTCGTCGATCAGTGCAATCGGCCCATGCTTCAATTCGCCAGCCGCATAGCCTTCAGCGTGGATATAGGAGATTTCCTTCAGCTTCAGCGCGCCTTCCATGGCGAGCGGGAAGCTGGTGCCGCGGCCGAGATAGAGCACATCCTTGAATTTCGAGATCTCGCGCGACAGGCTTTCCATCTGCGGCTGGATGATATTCAGGACATTCGCCATGATGCGCGGCATCTCGACAAGATGGCGCACCATTTCCTGTTCATTTTCGGCGCTGATGGTACCTCGAGCGACGCCGGCTCCAATCGCCAGCGAGGCGAGAACGGCAAGCTGGCAGGTGAAAGCCTTCGTCGAGGCGACACCGATTTCCGGGCCGGCCAGGATTGGAAACACGGCATCGGATTCGCGCGCGATGGTCGATTCCCTGACGTTGACCACGGCACCGATCTTCAAGCCGTTGTCCCGACAGTAGCGGAGCGAAGCCAAGGTATCCGCGGTTTCGCCGGATTGAGAAATGAATAGGGCGGCCTGCGACGGCAACAGTGGCATTTCGCGATAGCGGAACTCGGAGGCGACATCGATTTCGACCGGCAGGCGCGCATAGCGCTCGAACCAATATTTACCCACAAGGCCGGCGAGATAGGCCGTACCGCAGGCTGATATGGCGAGGCCGGAAACACCGCCGAAATCGATGGCCGAAACATCCGGGCGCACGCGATGGCTGGCGAAATCGACATAGTGACTGAGCGCGTGGGAAATGACTTCCGGTTGCTCGTAGATTTCCTTTTCCATGAAGTGACGATGATTGCCCTTGTCGACCACATAGGCGGTTGCCTGCGAAATCTGCCGCGGCCTAGTCACTTCATTGCCGTTGAAATCGAGAATGGTCGCGCCGGCATGGGTGACGATGGCGCAGTCGCCGTCGACGAGATAGCTGATCTCATTGGTGAAGGGCGCAAGGGCGATCGCATCCGAACCGAGGAACATCTCGCCCTTGCCGTAACCCACGGCAAGCGGCGGGCCAGAACGCGCCGCCATCAACGTGTCAGGATCGTTCTGGAACATAACGGCCAATGCGTAAGCGCCGGTCACGCGGTTCAGCATTTTCAGCATGGCTGTACGTGCGTCCAAGCCCTCGCGGACATATTTGGCCAGAAGATGGGCGACAACTTCCGTATCCGTCTGCGAGGCAAATTCCTGCCCTTCGGCCTTCAGCTCTTCTCGCAGCTCCGAGAAGTTTTCGATGATGCCGTTATGGACGACGGCAACGCCTTCCACGAAATGCGGGTGGGCATTGATTTCATTCGGAACACCGTGAGTTGCCCAGCGCGTGTGTGCAATGCCCGTCGTGCCGGGCAGAGGATCCGTCTCCAGCCGCTTCTCCAGATTGAAGAGCTTTCCTTCCGCGCGGCGGCGATCCATCACGCCGTCATGGATCGTCGCGACTCCAGCCGAATCATAGCCGCGGTACTCGAGCCGCCGCAGCGCGTCCACCAAACGCTCCGCCACAGGCTTCGTTCCGACGATCCCAACAATACCGCACATACAGCTCTCCGTCTGGCCTCAGATATGAAGGCAAGTCCTAATCATTCCTGCAATTTTCTCAATTGTCACAACGGTCACTTTCGATTTCCGACCGTTACGTCAACGCGCGAGAGTTTAGTGGCCGCCCTTTTTCGCTGCCTTGATGGCAAGGGCTCGCTCGCGGATCACCTTGGCCCGCTCCGGCTTTACTTCCTGGCGAGCCCGGCCGAAGGCCAGCGCATCGGCCGGAACATCCTCGGTGATGACACTGCCGGAAGCAATATATGCGCCGTCGCCGATATGGATGGGCGCAACCAGCGACGAATTGGAACCGACGAAAGCGTTGGCGCCGATATGCGTTTCATGCTTGTTAACGCCGTCATAATTGCAAGTGATCGTACCCGCGCCGATATTGCTGCCTGCTCCGATCGTCGCATCACCGATATAGGTCAGATGATTGACTTTGGCGCCCTCGCCAATCTTGCCGTTCTTGACCTCGCAGAAATTGCCGACCTTGGCGCCACCGGCGAGATCGGCCCCCGGGCGCAGCCTCGCAAAGGGGCCGACCGTAGCACCCGCACTGACATGGGCGCCCTCGATGTGCGAGAAGGCATGAATGACTGCGCCTCCCTCGATGACCGCGCCCGGACCGAAGACAACATTCGGCTCGATCAGCGCATCCTGGCCGATCACGGTGTCATAGGCGAGGAAAACGGTTTCCGGCGCTATCATGGTCACGCCCAACAGCATCACCTCATGCCGGCGGCGCTCCTGCCAGAGGCGCTCGATGAAGGCAAGTTCGGCGCGGTTGTTGCAGCCGGTCATCTCGACTTCGGGCGCATCGACGGCAACGGCGCGTCCGCCAAGCGAGCGGGCGATCTCGACGAGATCGGTGAGGTAATATTCGCCCTTGGCATTGTTGTTGCCGATGCGGTCGAGAAGCTCCAGCGCCTTGCGGCCGTTGATCGCCATCAGCCCGCTATTGCACCATTTTATCGCGAGTTCGGCATCGGTTGCATCCTTGGCTTCTCGAATGGCGATCAGCTCGCCATCCTTGACCAGCAATCGGCCATAGGCGTTGGGATGTTCCGTATGAAATCCGATGACGACGATGTCGTTACCATCGGCCAGTCCCTGGCGGGCAGCACGAAGCGGCACATCGGTCAGCAGAGGGACGTCTCCGTAGGCAACGATAATATCGTCATATCCGCGAGCAATCGCCTCGCGCGCCGCCAGCACGGCATGGCCCGTGCCGAGACGTTCCTTCTGAAGATAGGATTCGATGGTGATGCCGCCGATCGACGCTGCGGTACTAACCTCATCCGCATTGCGCCCGACAACCAGAGCAGCCGCCGAAATCCCGGTCTTGGAGATCGCATCCATGACATGGGCGATCATCGGGCGCCCGGCAATCGGATGCAGGACCTTCGACATCGATGACTTCATGCGGGTACTGTCGCCGGCGGCGAGGATGATGGCGAGGCAGCTGCGTTCCATTTCAGGCTCCGAGATATACGGTCAGGCGTCGGCACAGGCCGAGTGACTCCCCTCATATCAACAAGTCGAGCGATGAACTACGGCGAAATTCAAGGCGACCTCAGGCCTCGGCAAGAGCCTCGAAAGCTTCGAGGACATGCTGACGCCCATCGATGATCACGAATTCCATCGCCTTATGGGCAGCAAGGCCGTCCCGTGCCGCTATCGCGTCCACTATGGCCATATGCGTATCAGCAATATTGGCGAAGCCATTGGTTGACGGCGGCGCGCTCATGCGAAACATGCCAACCAGTGCGGCTTTGATAAGCCCACCCAGCGATCGCATGAACGGATTTTGCGAAGCCTCAGTAATTGCCAAGTGGAAATGCAAATCGGCGACTGCGAGGCTATCGGAAGTATGGTGCGGCGCCGCCATGGCGGCTGCAAGATTGCGAAGCAGTTCGATATTCTCTCGGCTGGCCCTTTTCGCCACCAGACTCGCGGCGAAAGGCTCAAACGCCATGCGTATATCGTAAAGATGAAGAAGAAATTCCTTGTTGACGCCGCTCTCGAAATGCCAATTGAGCACTTCATTATCGAACATGTTCCAATGGATCTTCTCGGTCACGCGCGTCCCGACGCGCGCGCGCGGCACCACCAGCCCCTTTGCCGCCAATGTCTTCATGCTTTCACGCAGGACGGTGCGGGATACCTTGAACCGTTGCAGAAGCTCGCTGTCACCGGGAAGAATGCTTCCGATCGGAAATGCACCCGAGACGATCGCCTTACCCAACTCATCGACCACTTGAGCGTGGCTCGTGCGCGATTTTCCCTCGGATTTTCCGGTCTCAAGCATTCGGTTTCGCAAGAGCTCTGTCCCTCCCTCAGACATATCGTCGGTTTAAGCGGGAAAGCAGCAGAAGTCCCTTCTGCATCAGAATAAAGGCAAACAGCAACAAGCCTATCAGTATCTTCGTCCACCAACTGGAAAGCGTTCCATCGAAGGTGATGTAGGTCTGAATCAAGCCCTGTATGAGAATTCCGATGAGTGTTCCTCCGACGAATCCCGCTCCTCCCGTCAGCAGTGTTCCCCCTATGACCACGGCAGCGATCGCATCGAGTTCGACACCGACCGTGGCAAGCGAGTATCCGGCAGATGTATAGATAGAAAAAACGATTCCGGATAGGCCAGCAAGAAATCCAGAAAGGGCATAGATCTGGATCGTCGTCTTGCCGACAGGCACGCCCATCAGCACCGCCGTTTGAGCGCCGCCACCGAGAGCATAGACATTGGCGCCGAAGCGAGTGCGTTGCGCCAGCACAATCCCGCCGGCAAAGACGAGCAGCATGAGACCGCCGATCAAAGTCAGCCGGCCGCCGCCGGGCATCAGCCAATAGAGATCGTTGAGCTGAGAGTAGAAATCATGCTCGATCGGAATGCTGTCGATCGACAACACGAAGGCGATGCCCCGCGCCAGAAACATGCCGGCCAGCGTCACGATGAAAGGCGGCATGCTGAGATAGTGAATGATGGCGCCCATGCCGGCGCCAAAAATCGTCGTGATGACAAGAACAAGAACGAACGCGATCAACGGGTGGATCGCCGTATCGCGCAGAATGACGGCCAGGAAAACACCGGTAAAGGCAATGATCGAGCCGATGGACAGGTCGATGCCGCCCGAGATGATGACGAAGGTCATGCCTACGGCGGCAATTCCCAAAAATGCGTTATCAGTCAACAGGTTGCCCATCACCCGCGTCGACAGCATGTTCGGATACTGCGTCACGCAGGCGATATAGGCCAGAATGAAGATGAGGATCGTTGCAAGCAGCGGAAGATATTTCGAATTCACTTTGCCTGCTCCTTTTGCACCATCTGCCCCTCGTCTCGGCGACGCCAGAAGAATGACGTGGCGGATTGAACCGCCGGAGACTGGATGACCAGAATGACGATGACGATAATCGCCTTGATCACCAGATTGAATTCCGGCGGAAAGCCGGAGAGCAGGATGCCTGTATTGACCGATTGAATGATCATTGCGCCGATCAGCGAACCGACGATGCTGAAACGACCGCCGAGCAGCGAATTGCCGCCAACCACGACCGCAAGGATCGCATCCAGCTCAAGCCACAGACCGGCATTATTGGCGTCCGCACCCTTAATGTCGGCCGTAACGATGATACCCGCGATGGAGGCACAAAGGCCGCTCAATGCGTAAACCGCAATCAGCAGGACCGGGGTCCGGATACCGGACAAGGTGCTTGCCCGGCGATTGATGCCGATGGCTTCGACCAACATTCCAAGAGCCGTGCGCCGGACCAAAGCGATCACCAAAAGCGCAGCGACAAGCCAGATCACCACCGGCATCGGCAGGGCAACGAACGAGCCGCTGCCAAGAAAGATCAGTCCGTCATTGTTGAAGGTGAGGATCGCGCCCTCAGTGATCAATTGCGCAATGCCGCGGCCGGCCACCATCAGCACCAGCGTTGCGATGATCGGCTGGATATCGAGTACGGCGACGAGGAAACCGTTCCAGAGCCCGCATGCCAGACCGACGCCGATCGTCAACAGCAGCGTATAGGAAAGCGAGTAGCCGGCAACGATCGAGGACGCCGCAACAGCACCGCAGATCGCGATGACCGCGCCGACGGACAGATCGATGCCTTTCGTGGCGATGACCAGCGTCATGCCAATGGCAAGCAGCGCTACCGGCGCACCACGATTGAGTACGTCCACCAAGCTCCCGTAGAGCCTTCCATTCTGAACTTCCAGATGAAAGAAATGCGGGAACATTATGAAATTCAAGAGAAGAATAACCGCGAGTGCAATGAGCTGAGGCATCAGCCGAAGCAAGGAGGTTTTGATTGGCGAGCTCATGCGTCCTCCCGCGTCCTTTGAGCCGTGGCGATGGCCTCGACGATATTTCCGGCTGTGATCTCACTTCCGGCCAACTCGGCAATATGTTCGCGGTCACGCAGGACGATGACGCGCGAACTATAGGCGACAAGCTCCTCAAGTTCGGATGAAATGACCACCAGGGACATTCCCTGCCGGCAAAGATCCTCGATCAATCGGATGATTTCCGCATGAGCACCGACATCGATGCCGCGCGTCGGCTCATCCAGGATGAGGAAGCTTGGATTGGTCGCCAGCCATCGCGCAAGGATTGCCTTCTGCTGGTTACCGCCTGAAAGGAGCCTGATCGGCTTTTCGCGGTCGGTCGTGCGGATATCCAGCGCCTTGATATAGCGATCGGCGATGGCGTTCTGCTCGCTGCGCGGCAAAGGCCTTGCCCAGCCCCGCCTTGCCTGTAGCGCCATGACGATATTTTCGCGAATGGAGAGATCACCGATGATCCCATCGGTCTTGCGGTCTTCCGGGCAAAAGCCGAAGCCGCTCTTGATCGCGGCGCGCGGACTGGAAAGCGCAATGGGCTTGCCTTCGATTTTCGCCTCGCCGCTGTCGGCGCGCTCGACGCCGAAGAGCACTTCGGCGGTCTCCGTCCGCCCTGAGCCAAGCAGGCCCGCAATGCCCACAACTTCGCCGACGCGCACCTCCATGTCGAACGGCTTGACCTTGCCGCGTTTGCCGAAGTTCGTGAAATGATATCTGACCGGGCCGCTTTCCGTCTCGCTCTGCTTTATAGTGCCTTCAGCCTCGGCGAGTTCGCGGCCGAGCATCATGGCGATTAGAGTCTGCCGCGGAAGACCGTGCGCATCGCGCGTGCCGACCAGGCGGCCGTTGCGGAGAACGGTGATGCGATCGCAGATTTCGTAAACCTGTTCCAGGAAATGCGTAATGAAGACAATTCCCAGCCCGCGCTGCTTCAATCGCCTGACGATGCCGAACAGCATCTCGACTTCATGCGTATCCAGGCTCGCAGTGGGCTCATCGAGAATGAGCACCTTGCCGGAGAGATCGACCGCGCGGGCGATGGCGATCACCTGCTGAATGGCGACCGAAAAGCGATCGAGCTGGCGGCTGACATCGATATCCAGGCCATATTGTGACAGCAGATCTCTGGCCATCTTATTCATGACGCGGCTGCTGACCATCCCGAACCGTCGCGGCTGGCGGCCCAGAAACAGGTTTTCCGCGACACTCAGATTGGGCAGCAGGTTCACTTCCTGGTAGACGGTTCCAATACCGAGCTTCTGAGCGGCAAGCGTATCATGCGGATCGATCTCCGCCCCATCGAGCACCAGAGAGCCCGCATCGCGACGATAAGCGCCGGTCATGCATTTGATCAGGGTCGATTTTCCGGCACCGTTCTCGCCGAGAAGCGCATGGACCTCGCCGCGCATCAATGTGAAATCGACATGATCGAGAGCGGTCGAACCGGGGAAATATTTACAAAAACCTGTCGCCGTCAGAAGTCGCTCTACGTCGTGAGCCATGAAGCGCGAATTTCCTTGGAATGAATCAAATTGCGAAAGCGATAGCCGGCGCATTCCGTGGGTGCGCCGGCATCTTGCACAAGATATCGCACCGGCGCGGCATTGCCGATCCGGTGCGATGGGCTTTCGTCTTAGTAGCCGAGGTCCTTCTTCTGCTCGTAGACCTTCTGCGGATCATCCGCCTGGGTATAGAGCTTGGATTCCGTCTGGATCCACTTCGGCGGCTCTTTCTTGGTCTTCAAATACGCATCGAGCGCGTCGAAGGCAGGACCTGCCATGTTCGGCGTCAGCTCAACGGTTGCGTTCGCCTCACCGGCAGCCATGGCCTTGAAGAGATCCGGAACCGAATCGATCGACACGGTCAGGATGTCCTTGCCCGGCTTCAGGCCAGCTTCCTTGATCGCCTGAATAGCGCCGACGGCCATATCGTCGTTATGGGCGTAGAGCGCGCAGATATCCTTGCCGCCGTTTTCAGCCTTCAGGAAGCTTTCCATGACTTCCTTGCCCTTGGCGCGGGTGAAATCGCCGGTCTGGCTACGAACGATCTTCAGGTTGTCGTGACCCTTGATGGCTTCCTCGAAGCCCTTCTTGCGGGCGATGGCCGGCGAGGAGCCCGTCGTGCCCTGCAGCTCGACGATGTTGCACTTCTTGTCGCCGACCGTCTTTACAAGCCAGTCACCGGCGACCTTGCCTTCATGAACCAGGTCGGACGTGACAGCTGTCAGATAAAGGTCCTTCGGTGCAGCAACCGTGCGGTCAAGCAGAATGACCGGGATCTTGGCTTCCTTGGCTTCCTTCAGGACAGCATCCCAGCCGGTTTCGACGACCGGTGCCAGCAGGATCGCATCAACGCCTTGCGCGATGAAGGACCGGATCGCCTTGATCTGGTTTTCCTGCTTCTGCTGCGCGTCGGCGAACTTCAGATCGATGCCGCGCTTCTTGGCTTCCTGCTTCGTCAGCGTCGTTTCGGCCGCACGCCAACCAGACTCCGAACCGATTTGCGAGAATCCGACGACCAGGTCTTTAGCCGATGCCGATGTGAACATGCAGGCAGCCAGCATCGTCGCACTGATCAGTGCAGTCTTCAACTTCATGATTTCCTCCCAAAGGCCATTTCCTCAGGCCAAGGTTTAAAAATCATATAGTAATACTTTTGTAAATCATCATTCGATGTTGCAACGCAACAAAAAGGGGCGTTTTGAACGCCCCTTTTCAACTTAAACTATTTCTTCTGCTTACTTAGAAGCCGGCAGCTTGTCGTCCACGCCTTCGATGTAGAAGTTCATGCCGAGCAACGTCCCGTCATCGGCCTTTTCGCCGGCCTTGAGCCAGGGCGTACCGTCCTGTTTGTTGATCGGGCCGGTGAAGGGAGCAAGCTCGCCTGACTTGATCTTGGCTTCGGTTTCCTGAGCCATCTTCTTCACGTCGTCGGGCATATTCGTATAGTCGCCCATCTTCAGGATGCCGTCCTTCAGGCCGTCCCAGCTCTGCTCGGACTTCCACGTGCCATCGAGCAGCGCATGAACGCGCTTGGAGTAGTAGTTACCCCAGGTGTCGATGATCGCCGTCAACTGCGCCTTCGGGCCAGCCTTGATCATGTCGGAAGCCTGACCGAAAGCATGGATGCCGCGCTCTTCAGCCACCTGCATCGGCGCCGTCGTATCGGTGTGCTGCGTCAGGATATCGACACCCTGGTCGACCATGGCCTTGGCTGCATCGGCTTCCTTGCCCGGGTCGAACCAGGTGTTGACCCATACGACCTTCAGCTTGAAGCTCGGATCAATCGAACGGGCGCCCTGTTCGAAGGAGTTGATACCCATCACCACTTCCGGAATCGGGAAAGACGCGATGTAGGCGGCGCCATGGTTCTTCGACATCTTGGCGGCGATCTGGCCGAGGATATAGCGGCCTTCATAGAAGCGCGAGTTGTAGGTTGCGAGATTCGGGCCGCTCTTGAAGCCGGTCGCATGTTCGAACTTCACCTTCGGGAACTTGGCGGCAACCTTGACGGTCGCATCCATGAAGCCGAAGGAAGTCGAGAAGATCAGCGAGCAGCCGGAACGGGCAAGACGCTCGATGGCGCGCTCGGCATCCGGGCCTTCCGGTACGTTTTCGAGATAGGGCGTCTCGATCTTGTTGCCGAATTCCTTCTGGATCTGCTGACGGCCGAGATCGTGCGCCTGCGAATAGCCGCCGTCCGTGTGCGAACCGACATAGACGAAGCAGACCTTGGTCGGTGCCGCTTCAGCGGCGGCAGCGAAACCAACGATGGCAGCGGCTGTCGTTGTGAGGGCGAGTGCTAGTTTTTTCATGGTTACCCCTACTGGTTTGACATGTTTTGCAGAAATCGGTCCGGCTGTTGCAATCAGCGCTCCGGAACGAAGGCTTTGCCGAGCGACGCTGGCGTGTTGATCAAGGTCGCGCGGCGATTTTGAGAGATGATGACGAGAACCACAATAGTCGATGCATAGGGCAGCATCGACAGGAATTGCGAGGGTATGCCGACGCCGAAGCCCTGCGCGTGGAATTGCAGGATCGTCACGGCGCCAAAGAGATAACCGCCGGCCAGCACGCGCATCGGCCGCCAGGAGGCGAAGACCACGAGCGCCAAGGTCACCCAACCGCGACCGGCCGACATGTTCTCGACCCATTGCGGGGTGTAGACCAGCGACAGCTGAGCGCCTGCAAGCCCCGCGCAGGCACCGCCGAACATGACGGCGAGATAACGGGTGCGGATGACGTCGATGCCGAGAGCATGGGCCGAGCCATGGCTATCGCCGACGGCGCGCAGCTTCAGGCCGGCACGGCTGTGGAAGAGGAACCAGTTGACGCCGGCGAGCAGCGTGATCGACAGATAGAAGGTCAGGTCCTGCCTAAAAAGTACCGGACCGAGGAACGGTATGTCCGACAGCAGCGGAAATACGATTTCATGCAGCTGCACGCCCGGCACGCTGACATAGCCTTCGCCGATCATGCCCGAAAGGCCGAGCCCAAGGATGGTCAGCGCCAGGCCGGTCGCGACCTGGTTCGTAACCAACGTCAGCGTGAGAAAACCAAACAGCAGCGAGAAGAGCGCGCCCCCGACGATGCCGGTCAGCAGGCCGACATAAGGCGATCCGCTTATCTGCGCTCCAACAAAAGCGGCGACCGCACCGATGATCATCATGCCTTCGACACCGAGGTTGAGGACACCGGAGCGTTCCACCACCAGTTCACCCAGGCCGGCAATGACGAGCGGCGTCGACGCGGTGATGATGGTGAGCAGGATGGCTTCAAACACACTCATGCCGCACCTCCACGGACCCGCGACCAAACCACACGGATTTTGTAATAGATCAGTGTGTCGCAGGAGAGCACGAAGAACAAAAGCAAGCCCTGGAAGACGCTGGCCGCCTTGGCTGATATCCCCGGCGACAATTGCGCGGCTTCGCCGCCGAGATAGGTCAGCGCCAGCACCAGACCGGAAAGAATGGCTCCGAGCGGATTAAGGCGCGCAAGGAAGGCGACGATGATGGCGGTGAAACCGTAACCCGGCGAAATCGCCGGCTGCAGATGGCCGATGGAGCCGGAAACTTCAGATATACCTGCCAGTCCCGAGAGTGCGCCGGAGACAAGGAAGGCGAACCAGACCATTTTCCGCGAGGAAAAACCGGCAAAGCGCCCTGCCCGCGCCGACTGTCCGAGCACGCTTATCTCAAAGCCTTTCAGCGTATATTTCATAATGAACCAGGCAAGGATCGCCGCGACCACGGCGAAGACGATGCCCCAATGCGCACGCCCGGAGTCCTCCCAGATCGCCGGTAAAACCGCTTCTGGCGGAAAGTCGATGCTCTGCGGAAAGTTATGGCCCTGCGGATCGCGCCATGGCCCGCGCGACAGCCAATCGAGGAAGAGCTGAGCGATATAGACAAGCATCAGGCTCGTCAGAATCTCGTTGGTATTGAAATGCGCCTTCAAGAGCGCCGGAATGGCGGCATAGAGCGCGCCGCCGACGGCGCCGGCGATCAGCATCAAAGGCAGGATCACGGGCGAGTGCCAATCGGTGAAGACGATCGGGATGAATGATCCGGCGATCGCGCCCATGGTGAATTGCCCTTCGGCGCCGATATTCCAGTTGTTGGAGCGATAGCAGAGGCAAAGGCCGACGGCGATCAGGATCAGCGGTCCGGCCTTAATCGCCAGTTCGTGCAGCGACCAGACCTCCAGCAGAGGTTCGACGAAGAATGCATCGAGCGCCTCGACGGGATCCTTGCCCATGACGGCGAACATGATGGTGCCGGCGATCAACGCCAATGCGAGAGCAAGCAAGGGCGATAGCAAGCCGAACAGCTTGGAGACCTGCGGGCGCTTTTCAAGTTCAATGCGCATGTGCAGGCTCCGAATGCGTCTTCGATTCATGCAGACCGCCCATCAGCAGTCCGATCTTTTCGCGCGTCAGCTCACCGGCCGGATAGGACGGCGACAGCCGTCCTTCCGAGATGACGGCAATATCGGTCGCGACTTCGAAAATCTCATCCAGATCCTGGCTGATAACGAGCACGGCTGAGCCGTCGCGGGCGAGATCGACCAGTGCCTGGCGGATGCGGCTTGCGGCGCCGGCGTCAACGCCCCAGGTCGGTTGATTGACGACGAGCACGCTCGGCTGGCGATCCAGCTCACGGCCGACGATGAACTTCTGCAGATTGCCGCCGGACAACGCGCCGGCAGCCGGATCCTCGCCGCTCTTGCGGACATCCATCGCCTCGCAGATGCGCTTCGTCGCCTGCTTGACCGCGCCGTGCCTGATGACATTGAAGAAGCCACCACTCAGGAACGACTTGCGATCCGACTGATGCCGGGCAAGCACGAGGTTATCCGACAACTTCAACGTCGATACCGCAGCATGACCGTGGCGTTCCTCGGGCACGAAGCCAGCGCCGATCAGCCGGCGCGCATTAATGCCCTTGGTGCCGACGGACTTGCCGCGAAGCTGGACTCGATCATCCGCGGGGACGGTGTATTCGCCGGAAATGACATCGAACAATTCGCCCTGGCCGTTACCGGCAACGCCGGCAATCGCCAATATCTCACCGGCCCGTACACGCAGGGAAACGTCCTTCAGCGCTATGGCAAACGGGGTTCTCGCCGGTGCCGAAAGGCCTGCGATCTCCAAGAGAATATCGCCCTTGTTGCCAAGCCCCTCGTGCTGCACGCTGGCGACATCGCTGCCGACCATCATGCGGGCAAGCGAACCGGTCGTTTCCTGCCTGGGATCGCAGGCGCCTGTAACCTTGCCGTGACGCAGGACGGTGGCGCGCGAGCAGATGCGCTGCACTTCCTCCAGCCGGTGGCTGATATAAAGCACCGAGCGCCCTTCGTCCCTCAGCTTGAATAGCGTTTCGAACAGTCGATCGGCTTCCTGCGGCGTCAAAACGGAGGTGGGCTCGTCGAGAATGATCAGTTTAGGGTTTTGCAGGAGAGCCCGAACGATCTCGATGCGCTGGCGTTCACCGACGGACAGATCGGCCACATGCGCATTCGGATCGAGCGGCAAGCCATAGGCGTGAGAGAGCTTCGCGGCTTCCTCGGAAATTTTTGCGAGCGGGATGTTGCTGTCGAGCGAGAGCGCTATATTTTCCGCGACCGTCAGCGCCTCGAACAAAGAAAAATGCTGAAAGACCATGCCGATGCCGAGCTTGCGCGCTGTGCCCGGCGCATCGATCGCCACAGGCTGCCCCTGCCAGACGATCTGCCCATGCGACGGTTCGAGCACGCCGAACAACATCTTGACGAGCGTCGATTTGCCTGCGCCGTTTTCTCCGAGGAGAGCGTGAATTTCTCCCGGCTGGATTTCAAGATCGATTTCGTTGCAAGCAGTAAAACTGCCAAACAGTTTCGTCAGTTTGCGAACCGACAATAGTGCGCCGGTTGCCGGCGCATCGGATGACGACACGTTCCCCTCATTTCCTTCCCACCGTTCCTGCCCTTTACGGATCTATGGGATCAGCAGTGTAGTTCCACTCGTTTTCCTGGCTTCCAGATCCGCATGTGCGCGCCCTGCGTCAACAAGCGGATAAGTTTGATGAATATTGATACGCACTTTGCTGCTTTGCACAACAGCAAATAACGCCTTTGCACTGGCTCTCAACTCCTCAGGTGTACCGACATAGGCGAAAAGGCTCGGCCGCGTGGCAAAGAGCGAACCCTTCTGGTTGAGGATGGCGAGATTGAAATTCTCGATCGGACCGGAAGACTGGCCGAAGGTGACCCACATACCGCGCGGCTTCAGACAATCGAGCGACTGCGGGAAAGTATCCTTCCCAACCGAGTCATAGACGACATCGACGCCCTTGCCTCCGGTGATTTCGCGAACGCGCTCGGCAAAATTCTCCTTGCTGTAGTCGACGACGTGGTCGTAGCCATGTGCCAGCGCCAATTCGACCTTTTCGGCGGAACCGGCAGTGCCGATGACGGTTTCGGCGCCGAGGGCTTTGGCCCACTGGCCGGCGATCAGGCCAACGCCACCGGCGGCCGCGTGGAACAAAAGCGTCGTTCCAGGGCCGACCTTGAAGGTGCGGTTCAGCAGATATTCGGCCGTCATGCCCTTCAGCATCATCGATGCCGCGGTTTCGAGCGTGATATCATCGGGCACCTTGACCAGATGACGCGTCTCGATATTGCGCTCGACGCTGTAGGCGCCATCGCTGCCGACATAGGCGACGCGATCGCCGACAGCAAAATCGATCACGCCAGGCCCGACTTCGGTGATCGTGCCCGCAGCTTCCTTGCCGAGCGGCAATGGAAACTGAGGTGCCTTGTAGAGGCCGGATCGAAAATAGACATCGATGAAGTTGAGGCCGATCGCGGCTTGACGAAGCTGCACCTCACCCGCGCCGGGAGGCGGCAGATCCGCCTCCTCCAGCTTCATGACCTCCGGACCGCCATTTTCATGAATGCGGATAACCTTGGTCTTCTTCATGATGCACAATCCTTACTGACGTCCTAGGGACGGGCCTTACTGACGACCTAGGAACGGGCCTTACTGACGTCCGAGCGACGGGAAAAACTGCAGCACGGCACCGATGCAATAGAGATAGATACCGCTGATGATGAAGAGGACAATGGCCCATTGCGGCATGACGAAATGCATCAGCAGCGAATAGATGCCGAGTGCCGACCAGAAGAGAAATATGCCAAGGTTCAGCGGCCGCAAGCGCTTGACACGCACGGGGTGCAGAAAATTGATCGGCAGAAAGGTCAGGACGACGGAAACGCCGACGAGGATCATGGCCGTCGTGGCGCTGGCGCCGATGACGAAAAGCGTGAAGATCACCATGTTCCAGACGACCGGGAAACCGGAGAAGAAATATTCGTCCGTCTTCATGCCGGTATCGGCGTAATAGATGGCACTGGAAACGACAATCATCCCGGCTGCGACAAACGACCAGGGCTCGCCGATCATGCCGCTCTCATAGAGCGCGAATGCCGGCAGGAGCACGTAGGTCACGTAATCGATGATATTGTCGAGCGTATCGCCGGACCAGTTTGGCAACACTTCCTTGACGCGGACCTTGCGTGCGATCGGCCCATCGATGCCGTCGACCAGCAGCGCCAGGCCAAGCCACCAGAACATATCGACAAAGCGATGTTCTGATGCCGCGACGACGCCGAGAAAGGCGAGAAACGATCCGGATGCCGTCAGTATATGAACGGAGAAGGCACGCATCTCCGCATAAGGCACCCGCTTGTAATTGAAGATTTTCATCCGCCCCACGACTCGTCAGCTTATTCACCTGCCCCGGCAGGCGGTTTTTCTTGCTAATATGCATCCTTTGGTCGGCATCGCCAGCGCAAAAGCGTTTATCTGGGCACGCTAGCGCGACTTACTGTCATTTTCACCCGTTGCGATGTTTCATCCCATGGATTTCAACAGGCTAAGCGCTTATTTTCAGTACCGAAGGTAATTGAGGCATCGATATGAAGCAGATTGAAGTGGCCGTTATCGGCGGTGGGCTCGCCGGCATGATCACGGCTTTCGCGCTGGCGCGCGGCGGAAGATCCGTCGCCCTTGTGGCCGCGCCGCACAACAAAGCCGACAAGCGGACCACGGCGCTGATGGATCAATCGATCCGCTTTCTGGAGCGACTGACACTATGGGAGAAGATCGCGCCTTCGGCGGCGGCGCTGACCACGATGCGCATCATCGATGGCACGTCACGGCTGCTGCGGGCGCCGACGGTCTCGTTCCGGGCATCGGAAATCGACCTGGATGCCTTCGGTTACAATATTCCGAATGCCGTGTTGCTGGACAACCTCAGCCAAGCCATCGAAGCGGAAGGCAATGTCAGCCGCATCGAAGCCACGGCTTCCGAAATCGCCTTCCGCGACGATGGTGTCGCGATCACGCTCGACAATGGTGATTCGATCGAAGCTGCATTCGTCGTCGGCGCGGACGGCCGCAATTCGATGGTGCGAGAGACCCTCGGGATCAAAACCAAGGGCTGGTCCTATCCGCAATCGGCAATGGTTCTGAATTTTTCACATAGCCTGCCGCATCAGAACATCTCCACGGAATTCCACACCGAAAGCGGCCCCTTCACGCAGGTACCCCTGCCCGGCAGACGCTCCAGTCTCGTCTGGGTGCAGAAGCCGACCGAAGCCGCTGCCAACGCGGAGAAGTCGCTCGAAGAACTCGGCCGGCTGGTCGAGGAGCGGATGCAGTCGATGCTCGGCCAGGTCACAATCGAGGACAGCTTGCAGGTTTGGCCGCTTTCCGGCATGACGGCCTACCGTTTCGGCAAGGGTCGCGCCGCGCTGATCGGCGAAGCAGCCCATGTCTTCCCGCCGATCGGCGCGCAGGGCCTCAATCTCAGCCTTCGCGATATCCTGGCTTTGTCGGACATTCTCTGCTCGCGCGCCGACCTTCCGATCCCGGCGACATCGGGCGACAATTTCGATCGCAAGAGGCGCGCCGATATTGTCAGCCGCACGGCGAGTGTCGATCTCCTCAATCGCTCGCTTCTGTCGGATTTTCTGCCCGTGCAGATGCTGCGGGCAGCAGGCCTGCATGTGCTTTCGGCCATCGCGCCGCTCCGCAACATCGTCATGCGCGAGGGCATCGAACCCGGCGGCGGCCTGCGCAATTTTTCCTCGGCGTTACGGGAAAAGCTGCGCCGGTAAGACGCCCGACTTTATCAGGTAAAGCACCAGTGAAACCGTCACCACGGAACAGGCCGTGGTGATCAGGATAGTGGCGGAGGCCCGCTCCTGCCAGACACCATATTGCTGACCGATGACAAAGACATTCGTTGCCGTCGGCAATGCCGCCAGCAACACGGCTGCCTCGATCCAGATCGGATCAAAGCCGCCGACCGCCTGCAAAACGATATAGACCACAAGGGGATGCAGGACGAGTTTTGCCGGCACGATGTAGCCGATTTCGACCGGAATCCGCTTGAGCGGGCGCAGCGCGAGCGTCACACCCATGGCGAATAATGCGCAAGGAGCAGCAGCTTGCGCGAGATAATTGACAAATCGCTCGAAGGCGATCGGTTGATGCAGCGATAACGCAGCCACGACGAAACCAAGCGCCGTCGACAGGATGAAAGGGTGCAACAGCACCTTCCGGGTGATATCCGCGGCAACGCGCCATGGCGAGCGCTTGTCGCCGCCTTCCAACGCCATCAGGGCAGGCGCAACGATGAAATGCAGTGCGTTTTCAAAGCATACGATCAGCGCTACCGGAACCGCGGCCCTTTCCCCCAGAGCCAACAGCGCAAGCCCCGGCCCCATGTAGCCGATGTTGCCATAGGCTCCCGCAAAGCCCTGGATGGTGCTGTCGGCAACCGAATTGCGACACAGGAAACGGCCGATCAGAAACAGCAGCAGGAAAATCGAGTAAGTCGCGGCGATATCGGTGGCGATGAAGTCGATCCGGGTCAGCTCGTCGATCGGTGTTTGCGACACAAGCTTGAAAAACAGTGCCGGCAACGCGGCATAGATGATGAACGTGTTCAACCAGCCGAGCGCCTCGGCCGGCTGCTTCGTAACGCGTGCGGCGACGTAGCCGACCAGGATCAGCCCAAAGAACGGCAGCAACAGACCAACAATATCAGCCATGGGGGTCAGCCATCGGGCATGTTCCATTTGCCGAGAAGAACGAGAGGCGAAAATATCGCCCGACTTAGCCGATTTTCATCAGGATCGGAAAGGTCTGCTGAAACCAGATCGCCATGTCGCTGATATAGCCGAAGATGAAGGCGAGACCGGTGAGCACCAAAAGCCCACCCATGATCCGTTCGACCGTGCCGAGATGACGGCGGAAACGGGAGAGAAAACGCATGAAGGCACCGGAAAAGCCGGCGGCGATCCAGAAGGGAATGGCTAGCCCGAGCGAATAGACGGCGAGCAGGCCAGCGCCCGCGCCGACCGTTTCGCGCGATGCGGCAATGCCGAGAATAGCGCCGAGCACCGGGCCGATGCAGGGCGTCCAGCCGAAGGCGAAAGCAAGGCCCATGATATAGGCGCCCGTCAGCGTCGCCGGCTTGCCGCCGCTCTGGAAGCGCGCCTCCCGGGCCAGAAGGCCGATGCGGAAGACACCGAGGAAGTTCAGCCCCATGACGACGATGATCAAACCGCCGATCTTGGCGAGAATATCGAGGTGCTGGCGCAGAAGCATGCCGATCGAGGACGCACCGGCGCCGAGCGCGATGAATACGGTGGCAAACCCCAGGGTGAAGAGCAGCGCCGACATCAACACATTGCCGCGGATGCCCGGTGCCTGAGCGACGGCTGCTCCGCCGCCGCGAAACTGCTCGACCGAAATTCCCGCCATGTAGCAGAGATAAGGCGGCACGAGCGGCAGCACGCAGGGTGAAAGAAACGAAAGCGCTCCGGCGACCAAAGCACTCAGAAGCGAAATATCGGCAAGCGACACGATGGACTCCGGCTATATCATTCCGATCCCCTTCCTAACGGCGCGGGTATCGGAAAGCCAATCACCTTTTCGAGCGGGCGGCATCTTGCCTTAAAGTTGACGGAATTGGGAAAGCTGCAGCCTGTTGCAAAACCGCGATTTTCCCCGATTTTCCGGGCGGGAACAGGCATCCGCAAGCTGCTCGATGAGCGAATTGCATTTGTAAAAATATTGGTTCAAGCTGTTGATGTTCGTCGGACAACGCACATTCCACTCAAGCTAGTCAGCAGAGGAAAAGCCCCAATGAGAATTGCTACCATGTTCACGACTGCAGCCTTTGTCGCACTCTTCAGCGTAAGCGCGATGGCACAAACGGCAACTACTCCGAGCACGACGACAACGACTACGCCAAGTGCAACCACGTCGGCTCCATCGACGACCAACACGATGAAGCCAAAGGCAATGAAGCCCGCTCAAACCGCGGTTTCGAAGGCATGTTCGGCCCAGGCCGATGCCAAGGGCCTGCATGGAAAGGCGCGCGCCAAATTCCGAAGCGATTGCAAGAAGAACGGCGGCAAGGCCTAGACTTTTTCACTCTGAAATCGCGGTCAACTTTACCATCCAGCTGGCGGTAAGGTTGATCGCGACCGGTTCGTTACTCTCACGCAAAATTCAGATGAAATGCCAGGCCTCGGCGAAAAATCGCGTCAGCCGGATTTGAATTTCGTTCAATCGTTCAGGTGGCTACCAAATGTATGGGCAGCAGTTGTCGCTCATGCATCTCTCGGTTTGCGCTCCTTTGTCGCCGGATCGGTCTTGCCCTCCGCAAGCCTATTTCTGGGATCGGCAACGACTGAAGCTCCGTCCTTTTCCCTACTCATTCGATCGCTCTGATGCGCCTTGCTGTGCTGTATCTTTGCCAGCGCTTGCTTCTTCTCACGTTCGCCATTCGATTCATGTCCATCCTGTGCCAAGGCGTGCCTCCTTTTTGTTAAAGAGGGAACTCACCCGATGAAATTAGGTTCCGATCGAAGGCACGACACGATTATGCTCAGCGGTCCCTATCCCACTAACGAGCGGATTTGTTGTCTTCGAATTAGGCAAATGCCGCTTCGCTGTACTTTTAGCGACATATAATATAATAATGCGACGACAGGCGTGAAACGAATCTTGAATTCCATCCGTTTAAGCTTCGCTGCCATGCGAGGAGTGCTGATCATGACGTCGATCGAAAGAAAGAAGCTCGCGCGGCTTGTTATGCTCAAATTGCTGCCGATCTTCGGTGGACTGACAGCGGTCGCAGTCGTTGCGCTCTCAACAATCGCGTAAGTACCGGTCACGACCTCCGCAGAGGCGAGCGCGGTAATAACGCTGTCGGGGATATGGAATCTTGCTGCTCGATATTTCGCCTGCCCAACGTCAGGAACAGTCGGTGCTGTCGACCGAAAACGAATAGTCCCTGCCCTTCAGCTGATAGATGTAATTCGCCAAAGATGCTTCGCCGGAACTGAATTTCGGCAGTAGGAAGTCGCAGAGATCCGTAAGCTGCGCGGATTTGACGAGAGGTGGATCGAAATCGTCATCCTCGTCATCGAGATCGTAGAAATAGCTGTAAATGTGATCGCTGAGGTCTATCTTCATCAGGGTGGTTTTCTGGTCGATCTTCTTAGGCAAATCCTTGTTGGCGAAGATCACCGGATAACGCTCGGAGAGGTAGGGGATCACAAGCCGCTCGGTCGCGGGCGCGGTGATCGCGATTCCGAGAAGCGGCAGCACTCTCAAGGCTATAGAAAACCTCCTGCCCGCGATCAGCCCGGCCAAAAGGCCCAAGGATACCAGCAACCCGCAAACGATTGCATAAATCTCCCACAGAGACAGCTCTGCCACGAATTCCATCATTCGCCCGTCGTCTTCACCAACAGTCTTATTGATGAAGCTATGATACTATCAAATCGAGATTCGTCACCAGCCAATTCGGACTAAACGTCATCAACAACCTGTGCGTTCCGGTTGACGGACGAAAGCGCGATGCGAACAGAGGCAAGACAATCAGCGAGATTCAGCAATGCAAAAACTGCGAAGGTTGCCGGGCTGTGCGTGGCCTTCGGGTAGGCTCATGATCGTTCTAATGAACCAACTTCGCAACCTGGGGGACAGTTTGCATCGCGCTCTCGTGCCGTCCCGAAGTCAATCCGATGATGACCGCAACCGCAGCGACCATTATGTAAATAATGGTGCCTTTAGGCTTTCGGTCCGATAAGCAACGCCTTGTCGACTCTAATGAACGCGGATGGTCAGACATCTTGATCCTTTGGTATTTAAGAGCGCTCGTTTAGTGGATCAGCGAGCTCAGTTAAATATCTCGATTCGCGCATCTCCCTTGCAGGCAGCGAATACCGGGTTATTCTTGTGTCTGGGTTGCTCGGTAAAAAATTGGCCCTTCCTGTTTGTGTGTCGCATCTTGGCCGGGTGCCTGGTCTAGGTAACGGCGATATCACTGGAAAATCGAGCAATACGAAAATCCGCACCTTCGCCTAAGGGCGTTTGGCGACCTATCTCTCCGGGCTGGACAAAGAAACGATGGTGAGAGCGTCGGGGTTCGAACCCGAGACCTACTGATTAAAAGGCTTTAGCTAAACCCAGCATTTGCGGCGGCTGTAGCGCAGCATGCGCCATTCATGCGCCACGTACAAGACGGTAACAGGTGTAAAAGACGTTATTCCGCGAACAAAGCGGAACTGATTTTGTCCATCGCAAGCTTGTGGCTTTCGGCTGGGAAAAGATGCCCATATCGGTCCATCGTGATCTGAAATGTCGCATGACCCGCCAGCGTCTGAACAGCCTTCGGCGATAGGCCGGCCTCGATCCAAGTCGAAATGGCGAAGTGACGCAAAGCGTGCCAGCCGATATCTTCGATCTCGGCAAGCTCAATGACGCCTTTGCGTCCGATTTTTTTGTCACTCTTCCAATTTCGCTTCATGAAATTCGTATGCCGGGTGTGGTTGCCTTCTGTGTCCGGAAATAAAAATCGTCATCACCTGCAAATTTTGAATCCTCCCGCCATTGCTTTAGGGCCTTCACCAGCGCCTGGCCTAGCGGAACCTCGCGCATGCCGGCGTCAGACTTGGTAAGGCTGAAGTTGCCGAAAGCATCGACTCTCGTGTCGATCTTCACGCTTCCGCCCCTAAGGTCGAGCTTGCTCCAGCGTAGCGCCCACTGCTCGCTCGCTCGCAAGCCCGTCGTAGCGGCGAACATAATCCCGAGAGTTAGCCACGATGGCGGCTGATTACCCTTAGGTCGCTTGCCAGGCAGTGTTGCCGAGAGCGCTAGCTCGACCTTGCGGGCAGCTTTCTGAATCGCGGCGAGTTCTGCCTTCGATGGCGGCGTTACCTTTTCGCTGCCCTCACCCCGCTTCGATGTCACGCGGACGCCCTGGGCGACGTTTGTGGCAACCATGTCCTCGCTCACCGCGTACCGCAGAGTGCGCGACAGAGCGCCGATGACGCGACGCACGGTTGGTATCCCCACGCCGGCATCTTTTAATGTTTCGATTAGGCCGGAAACGGACCGCGCAGTCAGCTCGGCCAGCTTGATATGGCCGATGTGGGGCTTCACGTGCGTGTTGAGCTGACCGATTGTATTCCGGAGATACATGGTTGTGACTTTTTCGTCTCGCTCATGCCGCTTTTGCAGATGCTTTACGAAAGCGTCTATCCCGTCCGCTACAGTCTTCTTTTTAGCCTCTTCACGGAAAGCGCCGGTACTCACCTGCCCTTCGACCTCTATACGGCGAGCGTCGGCCTCCTTCTTTTTTGCGAACTGCTCTTTATGACGCTTTCTGGTTTGGTCGGTGTACGCCAGCACCCAAGCCTCGCGGGGCTCGCCTTTCCCCATCTTCCATCTGCGCTTGGTGATTGTTGCCATATTGATTCCTGACCTACTGAATTGTCGGCGCATGATAGCGGCCACGAGCAAAAACAAAAGTAATTCTCGGCAAGCATTGGACGATTTTGAGAAATTTCATGAAGTATATAGGCTGATCATTTCGCCGATTTTCTCAATGGCTGGCACGCTAGATGATGTAAAGCGTGCCGGCGACGGCGTGTCTCAGAAGCACAAACTAAATTCTCAACTCGGCTGAGCCCGCCTTGAAGCAACTTCGGTGGGAAGCGTGATGAGATATCGAAGGAACGAGTCACAAAACATTCTTGCCGCCTTCAATTCGTCTCGTGTTACGCCGTCATCGTGTGCGCCGTCGTTTCCTATGAGCCGAATTTCGTCCGCCCAATCGCCCAACGATTTCGGCAATTCGCCGTTGCCGACGAGCGCCTTAATTTTTGCCGCGAGTGTGCCGGTAAGCGCAGGATGGCTGAATTTTAGAGCACGCTCTAGTGCTCGTCGGTACATCGTCGCGGCAGCTTCCTCGTGATTCTCAAGGTCGAAATTTGTTTCAGCTTGCTGAAAAGCCTTCAGAACATCTTCAGGAAGATGATCGGGTAATGTGGAGCCAACGATATTCATTTTGAATCTGGATATGTGATACTCCGTGGCGGAAAGATTATTCGTCAATGGGGCAATCATTGCCTGCTGCAGCGATTGCGCTACCCCCTGCCAAGTTGCGGCACCTCTATAGTCGACGACAAAAAGCGACGGCTTTTCACATCGCGAACAAGCCGCCATAGCGTATCCGAATGGGTAGACACCCAATTGATTGCCGGCCATCTGAGGGGAGGAATATCCCGTAATTCGCATGGATACATCGTTCGCTTTGCACTCCGTACAACTAGCAGTGATGACCCCCATAATATTCTCCAGAACGGTGTCGATTGCAGTTCAATCAATGACGATCATAATGGCGAAATGTTAAGCTGAATAGTTCGCGTTAAGAGGGAATTGGTCCTTCGAAAGATGTTGGGACCAGCTATAGGGCATTTTTTTGCACTGAGGTATTGAACGTCCGAGTTGCGGCATCCACATCGTGGTCTACGATAGACAGCCGCGCGCTTGAGGTAGCCCCGGGCTGAAATGCACCAATGCGACGAGCGTTGTTAGCGAGGAAACGGAAGAAACCTCAATCAAAGCCTGGCGCGTGGATCGCGGCTCCAAAAGGGCTTCCACGCAGAGAGATAGGAGATGCGTATGAACGCTTCTTTAGTTCTCGAAGCCAGTCAGTCGACGAAGTCAATTCGATTGAAGCTTGATCTAAAGATCAGGATGGCTTTGATCCTGACCTTCTTCGGACTGTAATGTGAAGCCCTTCTGCTTCTTCAAGCAGGAGGGCTTTCTCGTACTGTCGTTTAGCACGCATTCTCGATGCCGGGCAGCGCTGTCCAGGTGTCACCGCACACATGTGCACGGATAATTAAGTGGGCAGCCGGGCAAGCTTTAACGCGAAATTCATGCTGCGTTTGGTTGTACTTACTACTCGGCTTTCTCTGGTTTTTTTAGGACGTAGTGCGATTTGGAATCTCTGATGTAAGCACCAGCAACGTACTCAAGAATTCCCGAGCGAACGAGCCTCTCAAGATCTTTCTTCGATGTGGCCCACGTCCGACCCGTCAGTTTCTGTGCTTCCGAAACTTGGATCTGACCGTTTCTGAAAGTATATGCCGCGATCTTGATCTCGTGGCTTTGCAGGCGCTTCCAAACCTGCACGCCGAAATGCGCAGCCACATCCGCATCTGTTGCCCGTTGTCTTGTTTTTTGATCGTTTTCAAGGACAACGCGCACCACAACACCGTGCACTACTTCCTGCTGAAACTTCGGCTCGGGAAGGCCATATTCTTTCATGCTTTCTCGAATGCGGCGAGTTCCCTCTCTGGCCATCCGGACATAGCCAAGCACTCTCATTGCATCCATAAAGTGATGATTCCGAGCTGCTCTAGTATGATAGATGGTAGTCTCGTTGACTGGCGGAACGAAACCGCCAGGGCTTTCGATTTCAAGGCGGGAAGGAAAGAATTTTACAGTAATCTCGGAGCCGCTGAAGCTGTAAGATCGATGCACGCAGGCGTTCACCAGAGCCTCGAACCACGCCCATTGGGGATATTCTGGAGTGGTGACAAATTTACCTTCGGAGTTTAGCCAGGTCACGTCGTAATTCAGCTCGCGCATCAACTCCGAGCTTGCTTCGATTATTCTGACGACATTGCCCTCAACGAACTTGTCTCGCTGGGGGCTATATTGGCTACCAGTACCCTCTATGTCGGTGCCGAACCGCTGGATTCTAACCCTACACCCCGGAATGGTCCGCCTAGGATCCTTGGCAGCCAGAAGAACGAGCGCGTTTGTCGGCTTCAACGCGTCGCCCTGCTTCGTAAGCAGATATCGATCCAGAAGAACTTCCTCGTTCTTCCAAGTCGTTTGGCCCTCTTTGTTACGAAATGCATCGCAAAAGTCTTGGATGATGCGAAGATCAAAATCGTCCGGAAATTTATACGCTGCGACTTCAAGTTCAAAAGAGAGTTCTTGGCGCGTCGATCTATAGTCGCGCTTTTCCTCTTCGCTCATCTTATGTTTACTGTCGCCGTAGCGTGTGAAAGCTTCGCCCTTGTTGGTCTCCACAAGCCGACCGATATAAGGCACATAAATTGCGACAACGATATCGGTCTTTCCGTCGACAATGACGGGAATTCGTTTGAACTCTGGCTTTGCCAGTGGGCAATGCGTCGTATGCGCTCGCTCAAGCTCGTTGATGAAGTTGTGGCTTACGTCTTTGAAACCTAAAGCATTTCCCTTGCTGTCCGCTCCATAAACGATGACACCGCCTTCTGGCGTATTTGAGAACATCGAAAGAAAGGTCGCATAATCATCAATGCTAATCCGTCTCGATTGCTTGTAGTCGATGCGACGATCTTCAGCAAAAGACGACATCATTCGCTGATTTAATTTGACCCATATTTCGCGAGGGGACCACAGGGCTGGATTTTCATTTGGGGAAAATATGGAATCGAATGGCAAATCGAGCTGAATAGGAGGGCGACTCATACTTTATGTAGGTGTCGACGCCGCGTCGACACCCCCTATATTGTGTGTCGGAAATAAACTCTTCAGACTTTATCATCAATCCTAAAATAAAAAAGGCGGCATCTCTGCCGCCCTCAATCACGCCGCTCTGACGAACATAGCCGCCTCTCGCCGTATCGGGTCCCTGCCCTCGCGCTCGACGATGGGCCGTACGATCCGTAACGCCCTCTCGTCATCACGAGGCCGATATCAGCAAGGCGGCCAACCGCTTTGCGCGGTATGACGACCGAGAGGAAATCGGGGACTTGATCGATTGCTTCGGTCGAGGAAGGGTTTGCTCACGCTATGAGCTCAGAGTAGATCGCCCCCTGCAATTTCTTCGATCTTCTCCAACTGCTTTTTTGCAGCAGATGTGCAAGCGTCTGCGTATGTTCGAACAAGACCGCAGACGTAAAGCATCCTCGAACACATAGTGCGATATTCATCTGTGGTTGCTTCCCTGTCGCGCCTCCCGGCAACCTCTTGCAAGTTGCGCTCGACAATCTCGATCAATCCATAAAGTCCGACGTCGCTAACGATGTCGGCTTCCTCTTCAAATCTTTGAAAGTCCGTCCGCCTCAATAGATCCCGGAGGTATTCGAGGTCCTGACAATACCCCCTCATCGGTTCCATGTATGAGAGGTGGCCGATCTGGCGGCTGTCCCATATGCGCTCACAGGTGGCGGCGACTGAACCAAGCTGATTTGCGAGAGCAACGATCCTACGCGCAAGGGACCGGCTCCGACCGAGACGTATTCCGAAATCTATTCGCTGGTTGCGATCCGCATCGCGCACCTGCCGCCAAAGGACGTAGAGAGAAGGGCCGCCTACGAGAAGCGCCGCCCAGCCTCCCAGGGCTTCAAGCCAGTCTCTCAAACAGGGGGCGCCCTGCTTGCTCGCATCACACCATGGCTGGTCGAACCAACCCCAAAACACGATCACAAAAAAGATTACGGTCAGGATGGCATAAGCGGCGATCCAGCCGGTCCAATAAGTCCAATCCTGATCCTTCTTTTGCATGCTCCTGTCCTTTCGCGCATCTATCGCGAAGCTAAGCGAGCTGCCGCATTCTTTGCAATGGCGCGAGCATGAACCGCCGCGGTGGCGCGGTCGACGTGAAGCCGGGTCTGAGGGACGAATCGTCGATCTTTGCTCGATTGATGTCGTATAGACCAGAAGGCGCGATTGAAGTTTACAATTGTTATGCCACCGCGAAAGGCGCAATGTTGCCAGCATCAGATCACCGGAGGGTAAGATGATCGAGCGCTATATCGAGTGGCTGACCAAAGAGCACGCATCTCTCCAGGAAAGCATCACGATGATGAAACGCGGCAACGAAAAAATGTGGGCTCAAAGGGCCGGTACGCCGATGCGGGATATAACAGATGAAATCCTCGAGCGCGATGAGAGAAAGCTCGCTGAACTCGAGGTTCTCCTCGGCGGACAGCACGGCGGCGGATTTCAGAAGCAAGTCGGAGAGCCGAAGCGAAGCCAGTAACTCAACTGCAATATCATGCCAATAGATTCGACATCGCGCAAACCAAGCAGCACCGTGAGGCGTTAACAGCTCGCCGTTCGCATATTCACCCGGAGCGTTCTTTCAAATTTTGGCTGAAATTCTGCTGCGCTATTTTTGTGATACTTCTGAACGCACCAGCCAATTTATGGGCCTGATGTTACGCTGAGTTGGTAGGTATCAGGGCGATCGAGCATTTCGCCCTCCACTTCTTGAGAGAAGTACACAGTACAATACGGATTGATTTTTGTCGTACTGCGTACATTATGGATTTGATTTAAACCTACAACCGATAAGGATCATCGATGACCGCCGAGGAGTTCAAGGAATGGCGCTATTCGCTCAATTGGACCCAGCAGCAAGCAGCTGACGCGTTGGGCGTATCAAAGGCCACCGTGGCCAACTACGAGGCCGGTCGTCGGAGAGAAGATCAGCGACCGGTCGAAATACCGTTTTCCATCAAAATGACATGCGTGGCGCTTGCGAACGCTCATGGCACCGAAGACGCCGCTGAATTCGAGCGCCGCTTGACGACGACAAGTGTAAAGGATGGGTTGCCGACAGAGGGCGAAGCCGAGCGCTTTCGTCATTTGGAGGCCAAGGCATTCGCTGACGAGGTGTATGAGAGGCTCGCGAGATCAGTTTCTCGCCGCAATAGTCGAACTTCCTGACCAGTGGAATCGTGGGCGCACACAATAAAACACCTATTGCTAATGCAGTGATTACAAATATCCTAGCCATGCCATTGGAAGAGGAGAATCACCGCATGACAACTGGAAAGAAGCCTGCCTCGACAGCTTCGAAAGAACTGTCTAACAAGAAGTCAACGCCAGCTGAAAAGACGGTAGCCGCTTCGGATCTCGCACAAGCCAAGAAACCGACGAAGAAGAAGTAGTGCGTGAGCGCGGAAGAATATCGTGTTGCGCAGCGTAGAGTGAAAGCGCTTTCAGCTTAAAATCAACGAGATATGCTCGATCGGCGATCCCCAGGCCTATGGCGAAATCATGGGCAAGCTTGACGTGTGTCGGCCTAGCATTACAGTTGCATTTTTGATTTGACATGAGCTTGTTGGGCAGCGGCCTGATGTGCTCTTCGCCAAAGTGACCATGCGATAATATGAGCGGGATGAATGCGCTGTCGTGCGAGGCGCGTGGCGATGCGGCGGATTTCCTGGATCGACCAGCGGATCAATTGCCGGTGTTGCGCGTTGCACGGCGCATCGTTTTTGGGGGCGGCATGGCGTTGGCGCGATGGCGAATGATGCTCATCATGGCGAAGGCGAGCATAACCAGCGAGACATGACGATGCCAGCCATGCCAGGAGCGGGTTTCGTTGTGATCGAGGCCGAGTTCGTTCTTGGCGGCCTCAAAACTGTCTTCGATGGCCCAGCGATGCCCCTCTACGGCCACCAGCTTTTCGATGGATGTGCCAACCGGGCACCAAGTCGAGAAGAAGGCGAGATCGCCGTCGGCGATGTTGCGGCGGATCAGCAGCCCTCGTGTCCAGATGCCGGGGAATGCCGCGTCAAAAACATCGGCATCGAGATCGGCCAGTTCGAGGTAGGCCCAATCATGCAGTCGAGCGCCCTTCGTCCCATCGCCGGCCGACAGGCGTCGCCAGGCATCCTCCGGCAAGGCACTAGCGATGTCCTTCGCCGTCCCGGCGACGGCCAGCGGTTTGTCCCATGAGCGAAAGGGATGATTGGCGTTCACGCCCAAGACATAGCCCTTTGCGGCCCGTTTGAGCGCCATCTCAATGTCGCCTACGCCATAAACACTGTCGGCAGCCACCCAGGAAAATGGCACATTCGACGCGATGGCCCGTTCGATCATGGTAAGTGCCAGTGCCGGCTTGGTCAGAAAGCCGACATTGTCCGGCACATGGGCCCTGGCCATACGGTCCCGATCATCAGCCCAGACCTTCGGCAGATAGAGCGCCCGGTCGATGAACGCGTGGCCGTGTCGTGACACGTAGGATGCAAATACGCCAATCTGGCAATTGGTGATCTTGCCCGCCGATCCCGTATATTGACGTGACACGCCACAGGAGGCCTTGCCCTGCTTGAGAAAGCCGGTCTCGTCAATCACCAGGACCGCGTCAGAATCCCCCAACGTCTCAAGGGCATAGCCGCGCACGATATCGCGCAAAGCATCCGCATCCCAATGTCCCCGGCCCAGGATCGCCTGTTGCCGCCACGGACCGGGATCGCCGGCCGCTTCCGCGCGCATCCAGCCTGTCTTGCGCCGCTCTTCCCCGAGCAATCCGTCCAGAAACTGCTCCGCTGAAATCGCCACACGTTCCTGCCGGAACAAAGGCCGCATCCGCGCCTTCACCTCGCGCAACGATGATGCCCAAAGCTCAAGCGTCGTCTCGATTGATGCACCTGCCATCCATGACCTCCGAATCATGGAGACCCATAGATTCAGATCATAGATAAATATGCAACTGTAATGCTAGGCGAGAAGAGCGGCGGCGAGGCCGCCGCTCTGGGCCTAATGCAGCATAATCAAGAACAGGACGACCCATACGAAACGGGCGCTCAGCTTGAGTTTTATGCCGCGACCCCGAAGATAGACCAATTCCATTGGTACGATCCTGAATGGGGCCTATGCATGCATGGCGTTAACAATATGCGGCCGCGGACCGCAGATGAATTTGGGAAATTGCGCTCTTTTGAACAACTGGCCGGTTGATGGACCAGAGAGCATGCCTAGGCATTTTGATCTGCCGTCGGGTTGACGAGGCCCGGTTTTCGTCACCGCCCTCAAAGAGAACGGTACAGTGCTTTTTTACGTGAACACAGCAACACGTTTTGCCGGTAGACGACGTCGGCATTAGCGTCCGGAGCACGCCTTACGGGCGAGAATCGGCGGCCGAACCGCACGAATGAATTCGCAGATCTGGTAGGGTTTGTCAATCGCGCTACCATATTCACGAATTGCGTGCTCAAGTCACGGTTGAGAATCGACCGTGATCAATCCGTGCCGGCGTGCATCTGGAAGCTTGGCTAGAGCAATCCAAGCCGACCAAATGCATGCATGCGGACCTTGATCGATATCGCTGTACTGTTGCCCCTTGCTATCACGCCGACGAGGCCGAGGTGAGTCGCTGCTGGCCGATGCAGCGCGGCTACTAGGTGGATTGGCCGAGATATTCGCACGCACGCTACAAGGCGGCCCAATACGATGCGATGGCTGGCGATTGCGGCATCTGGAACGGATAGTTCAATCTGCCTGCAAGGCGCAGGCACCGCGAGGCGATGGAGAGGCACAATGCTAGGTGTTTTTGGCGTAATAACAGCCGGACTGGTCAATGCCAGTTACTTTGCTTCCGCAAGCTATCTTTCGTATGTCTGGGGGAACGGGGATCAGGAGCGCGTGCAGAAATACTTCAACCGCTTCGTTGCCGCTTGGTTGATCGTCGTCGTTGGCACCACTGTCTATTATCTCCACTAGGCACGCCGACGCCCCGGAAGGAGAAAAGGCGGGAACCACGCTCCGCCGACGCAATGCGAGCGGAGCCAGTTGAGAGCCTGAATACCAGCTTCGACCACTTGCTGTTATATTGAGAGTTTGCTGGCGCGCTTGCATTCGGCATAGACCACCCGCTTCACTGGAACTTCCCCCGGCCGCCCGTGTTCTCCTCCAGTCACGAGAAGGAGGAACATCATGACCGACGAACTGAGTGCTGGCTTTACGGGTACGCCCGCAGATCCGCCGACAGGTGCGCGTAAGATGGCAAAGGATGCGAAGGACGCTGTTGTGCGTGAGAGCACCGCAGTTGCTGCAGGCGCTGCTGAGCATCCACACACAGCGACCGGGATCGTACTGACGATCGGCGCCCTAGCCTTCGCGGTTGGCTATGTGCTCGGGCGCGACGCGGGATCTAATGATTCTCGCTGGTGATGACTGGACTGGCGGGGTGCACTAGACGCCGGCTGCGGTGCGAAACATCTTGCGAACTCGCTGATCTCGCCCCGCTTGAAAGAGCGATATGTCAACCAGTCAACGGCGCCCGCCAGATTTCCGCTGTCAGGTTGATATCGGCAACTGCGTCGTACTTGAACGCTTGAAGTGCTAGGGCATCATTGCCGGAGGGGGGGGGTATTATTCTTGAATTCCGCGGGAATCTGCTCTTTGAGCTCTGACGACATATTGTTGGCGAAATCCATAATTTGCCGCGCCTGCCGCAATGGCGCGGAATCGAATTCAGATCCCGCGAAAGAATTCCTCAATTCCATCAAGATCTTGTCTTTCAATTGATCGACGAGATAATATGCAGCGACTTCCGGGTAGTTGTCGATATACGCAGCCATGTGAGGCAAAACCGACTTCAGGGCAGTATTCGTTTCAGATTCATCTTTGAGGACTACGAGATCCACACCAGTTTTCAACGCGAGCAGCAGAGCGCCTGCTCTGCCACCGATAGCTTGTAGTGCGTCAAACGCAGCCCATGCGATTTCAGATACGAACAAACGTTCAACCTCGGGCAGTGACTCGTTAGGCTGTACTTGTGTTTCTATACCGGCCGACAGCCAAAGCATCTCAGCAAACTTCTTTACTTTGTGCGCTCCGACACCGCCGGCAGGGACGGTTTTCTTTATCGCTGAAATCTTCAAAATGGACACATATGAGATTGCGGTGCGATATTTTGATTGTTTAATCGTCGCCATCCAAAGGGCCTCTGCAGCCTTGATCCTGCGGCGATCAAGCTCTTCATGTTTGGCAGAAAGGGCGGCCAAAGCGCCGGCCCGCAACGCTTTGATTTCCTCTTCTCTCGTGCGAAGATCTGATCTTAATTTTTCAAGCTTTCGATCAACCCCGAGCTGGATTCCCTTCTCTATCGTGGCTTTGAGCGCCCATCCCCCGGCGGATGTGATGACCACGCTTGAAAGCACAGCAGCCGCCAACGTGTCGAAATCATGATTAACTTCCCTAATTGATTTGGGCTCACATATATCTATGCGGATTTTCATAGATGAAAAAGCAGCATTCTTGCCACGTGTTTTGTTTGCCAAATGCCGCTCGCCAAAAATAAAAAACCGCCGGCTGGAGAGACCGGCGGCGCGCTTTGTGGTGGCTTTGGTAATTGGTGGGCCGCCGCGGACATGCGGCAACGCGACGGGCGGGCGCCGGATAGAGCGGAAGCTCCTGCAGCTGAAGATCGACCGCATCAACCAGATATGCTCGATCATCGACCTGGGGGCTTATATCCTAGCTAAGCTAGCGGCCGCCTTGGTCTTTACCGGCCTGCTCTGATGTGGTCAACTCGCAGTGTAGAATCACGGTAAGGCCGCCATGCTCGTGTATCTCCTACGCATCGCCGCACACACGTTTGGAAACTTCGTTGGGTTACTGTACGATCCTACGTTTATTGTCATGCTCGTCGTGGTCGCGGGAGTGGCTGCCGTCAAGGGAAGGATCGTTTACCCGATCGGCCTTGCCATCCTGTGCGCGATCAGCCGCTACTACATCTCATGGTCCAACATGACCGCCGCCGGCCTTGATGCCCACGCCTTTGCTCTTTATTCGGGCTTCTCCACTCTTATCGGCTTCGTATTGATCATTGGAATTGTCCGGCTAATCCGTCGTATCGTCTCCTGATGCCGGCCTCCCCACGGCGCGGATAGGCACCGGCCGGCGCGCTGCTGGTGTAGGCGCAGGTGGTGATCGCGCCGGCCATTGGTATTGGTGGTGGCCCGTCGCCAACATGCGGCGATAGCGACGAGCCGGCGCCCAGGGCAAGGCGCTTGTTAGAGCCAGCAACTGCCGCTGTGACAGCAGCCTCCGACCGCCGGTGTGCTGTTCACGCGCACCCAGCCCCCCACGGGGAAGGAAAATCAATGAATATGCTTGAGGGACCGACCTACTACGCACCGTCGTGCCGGTGCCGCGGTCAAAGGAATGATGGTGTAAATCTCTACGCCCATTATCGTGCGGTGGCGGTCGATGACGACAACGCGCTCTCCGCGGTAATCGACAAAACTATCTAATTTATATGTCCAGTCGGCGGTGTAGACACGGCGTCGTCTGCCGATGAGACCGCGCGGCAATAAGGTTCTTTCGGTTGTATGCATTTCCACGGTGTCGCTCCTCGTTGCGTTTGTGCCAACCATTTGTTACAACACGATACAAAATACATCGAGTTGACCATAAGTCAATAACTTTTGCATCGGATTATCAAAAATGTCTATTTCTGCCGCGCAATGTCGAGCTGCCCGCGCGCTCCTGGCATGGTCTCAGGGTGATCTTTGTGCCGCGGCGGACGTTGGACGTGCCACTCTGGCCAACTTCGAACTCGAAAAAAGCACCCCATATGGCCGGACGCTGCGTGATGTGCGAGCCGCCCTCGAATTGGCTGGCGTCACCTTCCTAGACGCCGGCGGCGTTGCGTCCGGCCCCGGAGTATCTCTGCATAAACCGAATGGTGCAGCTATCGACATCGACGAAAACGAGATGGTTCAGTATCGCGAGAACCTGGAGAACGACGCGCCGCCAGGTGCAGGTGGGTGATCGGACTTGATTGTCATCGCCGATACTATACAGACCAGCGAAGGACGCGATTGCCGTTAGCTTTAGAACGGGGTCGGGCGGCCGATTGACGTCACGCTGCTGCCACGAGATCACGTGGCCGTCCTCTAATCTATGCGGCACTCTTGACCCCGCCGACATGCGCTAATAGCTTCCATTTGCGGCCCACCAATCCGTTTGCGATCCGTCACCACCGGACAGACATAGCTTTTCGGCATTCGTGCCGGGTGGCGATGGTTTGACTCGTTCAATTGGTGAAGCTTGCGCAAATCCTATACCCAAAAATCCGCCCTGGATTATATCCGCACCATTCAGCCTCTCGATCCCGATAAGGGGTGGCAGCGCGAGGATATCCAAGTCGCATTCATGGCGGGTGCGGAGTCGCCACCTGTCGCGCGGCTTATGTCATTGAGGGACGTCGCCGACACGTTGGCTGTTTCGGTTTCCACGGTCATCGATCTCGTGCGTTTCGGCGAGCTCGCCTATGTCCACGCCGGGCGCGGTACAGAGAGAAAGCGGATGACGTTCGCGCCACAGGAAGTCGAAAATTTCATTAAACGGCACACCCGACGCGACTACCACGATCCAGGTCCGAAGACCGTTCGCTACGGTACACGGAAACGCGCACAGGAACTCGCCGTCGAGCGCGCTGCCGCAGGCTTTATAGAACAACTAGATGCGCGGCTGGCCGAGGCGAAAGCTAGAAAGAAGAAACGACCTCTTTAGTGGGACTTTCGGCTATGCGTGTGAATCCTGTGAATAGCTGCCGTATTTAGTCGCCTCACGTCGGTGAAGTCTTGCGAAAAACTACACGGGCTGTTCTGCTGAAATTCCTTGCAGCGGGGAATGCGGCGATAGCTTGCCGGCAAACCGCACTCTCCCGCACTAGGTGGCTCCTCGGTGGCGAGATCAGCGCGAATGTTGGTCTCGCCGACAGCCAAGAAAACACTGCTACAAGTAAACTAGTAGCGCAATGCCAAAGTGCTGGTTATCCAAGGTCGCGGATTTTTATCCGCATGGAGGCAGGTGCATGAGTGAGGAAGTCATACCGTTCAGGTGCCCGTCGTGCGACGGCCCGCAGTTCAGGACTGCACAAAAAATTCGAGGTTTCCCAGTGACGCATAGAAAATGGAGCAAGGCGGTCACGATTGCTCTTGAGAGCCCCGACGTGTGGGTCGTTATCGATACGACCCAAGCTGCAAGTTGGGCACTTATCGAAGATTGGCCGCTTGAGGAGGCGCCGGCATTGGATCGAGCCTTGTCCGTCTGTGCCGACGTGATCACCGGCAAGCGAACTCCAGAGGATGCTCGCCGGGCGTTCATCGATGCGGTCAATGAAGCCCATATTCCAATGAAGGAAGGGTGAGCCTAGGTCGCGTCTCTGGTTTACGCCGGCCTCGGCACGTTGCTGAGGCGTCCCTTGCCTTCTAGTAATAGTTGTCTTGCGCCAAGCCGATATCGAGCGCATCATGCGAGCAGCTAAGCTAACGGCTCCGTGGTGCAGATCGATCGTCGAACGCTGGTTATGATGGCTCCATTCTCAACGGTATCTGTGAGATGTGGATCTTCGAACCGGCATTTTCTACTCCCGCCACCTCCATTGCGCTTTGAATTGCCTCAGCGACCACAAAAGGAAAATTTGTAGGGCCGATGATAACCTGACGCAATAAATTCGGGATTGTTAGCCCTTGCGCTGCAAACGGCCCATCTGGTTGAAGCGAGAGCTTTGTTACGATTTGTGGGATTCCTCTAATCGCTGCGAGCTCATATTTTAGGCCGTCCTGTGGATCAACGGAGCGCGTGTGCATTACACGCCACTCTTCTTCCTCCCTGAAGCCATGATGTTTGGACGCTGTCGCGATTTTTCTCAATAAAGATCCGAAATACCAGCCGACCAATTCTCGAGGTTGCGACGCCAAGAAGCGTAGCTCCTTTTCCGCATCCGATCCTATCCTATGCAGCTTTTGTTGCAGCTCCGATTCGGTATCATAAGTTACTGGCACACTGAAAAAGCTAGGGTCCTTGACTAGTTGAGTGAATGGCTCTGGGTTAAGCACAAGCGCCACGCCGGCATAATTTCCCGTGTAGGCTCTCCACATCGAGAGCCGACCATTCTTTTCTGTCTCTGGATGATGAACGGAGAGGCAAGTGACATGAGTTCTATGTACGAGGTTCCAAAGCTTTGATTGAAAGCCTTTGAATACCTGGTCGGCTATCCCAGGGTGGGCACGATCGAGGATGTTTCCAAGCCGCCGCAGAACCGGCTCGACGGTGGCACTGGAGTTCCGCCCCAACGCCTTCTCAATAAGCGCCGCACCGTACTGTACCTCAGCAACATCGTTCATCACTCGAGTGTTTCGAAGCCAAACCTCTTCTTTGAAGATATTTAGCGCATTCTCTGCAGTAGTGTAGTGGACAAGCGTCTGGTCCGAAAAGAACTGCTTCCGCAAGATGTCGTTTTCATCTTTGAAAAAAATCCATCGGAACTGGATATGGGGGTTTTCTTCACTAATAAGTTCTGTGGTTCTCACGTGAGGCCTCTTGCAAAAAGTCCGTCGCCGGCGTGATCCCTGGACCGATCGGTGCGGTGGACATCAATCTCCACGATCCGCGATTCTCGACACCTTCAGTCGGCTATCCCAGCTCATATTTCATATTGTGTAAATCATTCTCGACTTTAACGAGATTCCGATGAATGCTCAATTCATCGAGAGGATGTAATGTCGAAGCTTGTTCTACAAACCACAGTTCTTATTGCCTTGGCCGTAGCTCCAGGAGTTTCGACGCAAGCTGAAGCGACCAACACCCCCTGCAGCGGCCACAAGGGCGGCATCAACCATTGCCAGGGCAACACCTTTGTCTGCAACGACGGATCGGTCAGCGGCAGCAAAAAATCCTGCCCAGCCTATACCGGCGGTCTCGGGATGGCCGCTGGCCTCATGGGGTCAGGATCTACCGAAATGGCGCCGACCGAGACCGGCGACTGCAGTTGCGATAGCGGCAAATACTGTACCCGCCCTCGCGGCGGCCGCTTCTGCATGACCCATGAGGGCAAAAAGAGCTATATGCGGCACGATTGAACTGGAGGGATATGTGAAATCTAGCCTATTTATCATTGGAGCAATGTTGTTCGGCTTATCATCCTCAGCCTACGCCGCAGACTTTCCACTCGCATCTTGTAGCGGATGGGGCGCCACCTTAGTCCAGCGCACAGGCGTAGACAGCAAGCGAGCCCTAATAACCGGAATAGTCACCCAAGCGGATTTCGCCGAGTACTGCGAGCGGGACCCAGGCGGGGAGACAACAAAGTATGGCGGCAAGCTCACGGTGGAGCAGTGCATATCCCAATATCAGCGCGAGGTAGGCAATCAGGCCTATCGATCCGTCGCCAACTGCTCTACAAGGGAGCTCACATTCTTCTCCCCTAAGCGAAAGCCCAGAACGGTATCGTTCCCCTTGCCTGAGGATGCGGACACATCATGCGCGTCCGGCATACCGCCGCTGGTAGCGCAATTCAAATTACTCTGCCCCACTGTAGCGGCCAAATACAATATCGAATGACAGATAAGCACTCCGACATCTTTAACCGGCCCTCCTAATTCGCAATTGTCTGCATATGGCTAGCGGTGATATCCAGACTGCTATAAAAATTCTCGCTCAGGTCATCCCGCCTGCCCAAGAGATCCGTTAAATGTGGCCGAAGCGAAACCAGCCGAATTTCAGAGGCATATTGCGTAGGGCATGGCTCACCTGGAGATACTTTATTCTCCTGTTTGTCGGTTCCTATCTGGCGCTCTGGATATACCCACATGAGTGGCTCGCGACGCTTTTGGTAGTGCTGAACGTTGGCGTTGGCGTCGGTATAATAAATGGCGTTAAACTGAAGGACTTACTGCCCAAACGTAAAGAAAGAGATAGCGAACCAAACTGAGAATCGATCGTACTTGCCACATCGAGGCCCGTCGCTTGAATCGCCGTACATCACCGGCGTTCAGCGACGCCGGCCAAAGTAAAACATCAAAGCCAGAAGCAAAATTGTAGGGATACCAGCGATACTGAAAAGCGCTGCATATCCCCAGAGATCCTGTGGCTCACCAATGCATTGAGCAAAAGGGCAAACAACCTGCGCGGCAACAATCAACGCCAAAAAGGAGACCGCGATCAGGATTAGAAATGCCATGATCGCGAAAGCCAACGCAAACGCGATTATGCGATTGATAAACCCGATTGCCGCCTGCATTGCCTGACCTTTTTCGGCTGAGCCTTCCGGCTTTTTACATGAGCTCAGTTGTCTAGGCCGTGCCCCTCGAAAGCACTCGACACCTTCAGCCGGCGATCCCAATTCGCCAGGAACTGACGCGCGATCTCTCGGCTCTCGGTAAAGGTCACGTTCTCCGCATTCCGCTTCTGCGCCGCAGCGGTATAATTGTATGAGCCGCCGATGGTCAGGCGTTCGTCAATCACGATGATCTTGTTGTGAGCTATCGCCGGCTCGAAATCAATCCAGACTGGAACGCCGGCGGCTTCGAGCAGTGTCGCGCCCGAATATTTCCGCTCGTTCGTCTTATCGAGGATCGCCAGCACTTCAACGCCCCTGCCCGCGGCCCGTTGCAGAGCATGGATGATCGGGAGCGAGGTAAAGCCATAAGCCTGTACGCGGATCGATGATCGAGCTCGGTCGATCGCATCGATGATCTCGGCCTCGCACTGTTCGGCCGGCGTGAAGCAGACGGAGACCTGTGCCGTTATCGCCTGGGAGGAGAACGCCGGATTGGTCACAGAGATAATTGCAATCAGGGCTACGAGAAGTCTCATTGTCCCACTCGATGGAATGCCGTCGCATAAACGCCAAGACTTGTACCCCGGCCCTCTACTACTATCCGCGTGCCCCGTCCGAGACCTATTTTTAGATCGCTTGGAACATTGCAAAGCTTGTTAAACGCAAACGGCAACTCTTCTATTTCGATCGGCGATCGGCAGCCTTTATCTGGCGATCCGTCCGTTTTCGATACCTGATAGGTAATCTCGACATGATGTCCCGCAATCGCCGCCACTAGCATCGGGACACCAATGGTGGCTGGTGCGCTTCCAAAGAAATATCCCAGGAATGGAGATAATAGGACGGCCAAAATCTTTCTCAGCTCGCCACGCTCAAAATCGATCCTCGTAATGGAAGAAAAGGTAACGAATACCGCCCCCATCAAGCCGAAAGAGATGCGCATTGAAGCTGTTTCGTCTAGGAAGTTTGTTGACGGCAGGTATCCGTATCCAAAAAATCGGGAAAACATAGCTACGCCGCCGAGCGCCATCCAGATTAGTACAAAAATGGCTGCCAACCTTACGGGCCATCGAACGGCTCTCGTATTTGTTTCTCCGTCCACTGGATTGCCCCACCGCGCAATTATCCGCTTTTTCTCGCATACTCTCAGTTGCACTAGCAAGGGCTCTATCTCGTCAGTTCTCTTAGGCTTGACTCTGCCTCAAAATGAGAACATTTTGAGAACAAATTAAGGAAGACGCCATGAGTACCGCCGAAAAATTCATTGTCCTGCCGTTTCGCAAGAACCGTGGCAACCTTGTGCCAGGTGAGATGCGCCAGGCTTCGAATGCGGTGAGCGCCGAACGGATTGCCGAGGCAATGGCTTCCCGCTTCGTCGGCGTTGCGGCTTATGCCGTCATGGTCGACGAGGAGAGCGGTGATATGTCGTCGCCTCGCCTGCTGGCGAAGCATGGCGAGATCGCCGACCTGAACGCCGCCTGAGATAGACCGATATTTTTAATGCTGAACCGCCGCAGCGATGTGGCGGAATGAGGACGTGTGACCATGATTGCCCAACCGATCGCCATTGAAGAACCTCAACTCGATCCTGTCGATACGGCGCTTGCCCTATATGGTGGCGATGCCCGAGCGACGATAGCTGCAGCTCTGGAGATGCTGCAATTCGTTCGCGAGCAATTGGCATTGACGGAGGCGGCCATGAGCCACGGTTTTACTCGAGGTTTCAAGCCGGTTTACGAGCCGATGCCCCATCTCCAACCAACCCAAACCTGACAACCTGCGGGCGCGTGCCTGCGGAGTTTGGAGGATGAGAACATGTATCTACGAGAGAGATATTTCGAGGAAATCGGAATGTGGCCGACCGTCGATTTGCTAGACGGCTATCTTACCATCCTGCGCCCACAAATGGATGAGAAAGCGCATCCGCTTCTGCGACAGGAAATCTCCCGACTGCAGTCGGCCCACAAATTCGAATATTTCTACAAGGGAGAGGAGATATTCAATGGGGTCGTTAACACCGGACCATCACAGAACTGGCTCGAAATCGCCTGGTGCGAGGCGGCCGGCGTTGCGGCCATTTGCTTGCCTTCGCCCTGACCGATCCAGCGCGCCGGGTAGAAGACGAGCGCCGCACCCACGATCAGGCCGGCGCCGACTTTGATGTAATCGAAGATCCCGAAGCCAAACATCATGCGGCTCCCTTCAAGCAATACATCTGCTCGAGAGCGCGTCGCTTCGTCAGGCCGGGGAGCTCGACAAGCACGCCGTTCTTACGCGCCTTGTTGTAAAGCGTGAGCCGCTGGCAGGCCTCTTTCACCTTGCCGGCGTTGAGGAGACCGGCGATCGGGCCGCAGAACGTACCACTGCCCAGATTGTAGCTGAAGTCGTTGAATGCCATCTGGACGTAGGGAGAGAGGTCATCATAGCCCTTCACGCAGGCCGCATTGCCCTGCTGGTAATGCGCCATCCGCACTTTGAGCAGATCGAGGCACTCTTGTTGGCTGAAAGTGCGGCCCTTCATGTCGTTGGCGTTCAGGGTCTCGCCGTAGCAATAGGTGAGGACGCCGATCGGGTCTTTGTAGGCGTAGCCGTAATAGCCCTCGGCCGGCGCCGCTAACGTCGTGACGGCCATTGCAACCCCGGCGGCGACGGCGCCCTTTGCGCGTTTATTCGCCGTCTTTGTACGGCGAAGCGCCCGGCCACCACCCGGTTCGCTATTTGGGATCTTGTAAGTGCGAGGGGTGACAAACACAGCACGGCGCGCATAACGTCCTCAGAACGCATGGGCGCAAATTGCGTAATCTTGTCGCTAGCCGAATTGCCACGGAAGCAGCTTAACAACCACAGTTTGACCACTTTTGATTGAAGTGGGCTTATGAGGGGAATGGGTTGATGGAGCGTTGGCTGCTCGCATTGGTACTTCTCGTGTTTAGTACGGGCGCCTGGGCGCAGAGCGCCAGCACGGTCCAAACAAATGCTTCGTTACAATCGACGTCCATTTCGGGATTGGCGGTGGGAACGGCCATTGTCCGCAGCGGGTTTTACGCTGCCGGTGACGGCGGCGCCGCTACATACACCTTGTCAGCATCCAATTGCACCCGCCCCGATAACGGCGCGCAGGTCCAGCCATCAAGCGGAACAGGGTGTTGGATGCTGCAGCCTAGCACAATAACGGACATCCGCATTTGGGGTGCACAAAACAACAACTCAACAGATATTGGCCAATACGTCCAGAAAGCCTACGACGCAAATGTCGGTTGCATCTTTGTTCCGGCGGGAATTTGGTTATGGTCCTCCGCAGTAACAATGTCGGCACAGACCCCTTGCTTCCGCGGATCAGGCTGGAATGAGGCAGTTTTAGCGGGATCATTGAGCAGCACACATATGCTTGGTACGTGGATTCACCGCTCTAGCACTTCGTTTACGCCCGCCACAATAAGTGGCCTTTCAGGCCAAGGAGGTACGCCTTCCTTTTCTTATATGGCGTTTTATGATGATCAGCCAACGATTGGTACTGGTCCCTGGACCCCAAACGCCTATCCCTATTTCTTTGTAGTTTCAAATAATGGCGGCCGGGTCGATTTCGATAATATCCTGTTCTATAATACAACGCATTGCATCAGTGTCTTTAACTCTGCTCGGCAGCACATCACAAATATTTATGGCCAGCCCCAGGGAACATGTCTTTCCTTTGATGACCTATATGATATTTCGACGCTTCAACATATCCAGTTTTGGCCTTTCTGGTCAGCGGCTTCCGTCGTCGCAGCGTTCGACCAGACTGTTGATCCAATTGTCTACGCGCGATCCGATTCACCTTTTATAGACGACATTTTTAGCTTTTCTTATCATAGTGCCCTGGCCTTTACCCAATCGAGCGACGGCACTACGACGGGCGCCCAGATCGGTTCTGTGTCCGCTGATGCCACGCTATACGGTATTTGGATTCAGCCCGGCGCGACGGGCGTGCAACTACAGATCGCCAATCTTCGCGGGTCGGGCCAGTCATTTCCCGGAACCGGAAGTCAACCTGGTTCAGGAACCTATCGGGATTCTGGGACAAGTACTCAGGTATCGATCGGAAACATAGATTGCTACAACGCTGGCGGTAGTTGCATCGCCGTATTGGGCAGCGGATACCTGCAATTTAGTAACGGAGTGCTTTGGAACTACAACAACGACAATAATGGGTCTGCCTCTATTAATGCCGGAACTTCCGGCTTCATTTCAAGCGCAAATCCGTTAAGCATCGCCAATGTGAAGTATCCAGCACCTGTAATTCCCACAACATCAGCGGGCGGCATTTATGCGCTGCGCGGCGTGAGACAGTATTGGACTCCGGCGGTGATCGGGACGGGCGGGAGCGGCACCGTAACGTATAACTCGCGTGTTGGTACGTTTTGGTATGATGGCTCTCAGGTGACGATCACCTTTAACATAAGCGCTGCTACCTCTAGCGGCCTCTCAGGTAATCTCTTTATCAATAGTCTGCCGTTTACGGGCAATGCGCTATCAAACCAGAACGCGTTCTGTACGATTTCCAGTATGGCGGGAATTACGCTCAGTCCCTCGTTTACTACGCTGTCCGGTATTATATCTCCTGGTTCAAATCAAATAGTGCTTGTCCAAAGCGGCAGCGGCCAGTCGACAATACCAACACCGACGACGATTGTGACAGGCGGTTCCGGCGCCTTCGTACTCGAAGGATCATGTACGTTTGGGTCAGGACAATAAGAAGAATAACGAACAGCGACGATCGTTGCTTTTCGTGAAAGCAGAGCACTTCTGCCAGCGATCGACACGATCGAACGGATCGGCTTTGCCTGCAGTGCGATTTCGGCCAAGAGCTAATTTTTGCGCGGAATTTAATATGGATTCGCAAAATGCGTTCTTGGCCTTTTTTCTGGCGAAGGCAACGCACAAAACAAAAAAGCCCCTACCCGGCGAAGGATAGGGGCTGGGTTCAGCTTGGGCGCGAACGGGTCGGCTTGTTCTGGTTCTCGACGATGCGATCGACGCGGAGAGTCATGTTTTCGACGGCCGTTTTCACGCCGCTGATTGCGCCCATGATTTGATCCGTCGTCTCGCGCAGGCCCTGCTTCGTAATGTAGGTTTCAGCTGTGTGCAGCTTGTGGGCGGCAAGTGCGAGCTCGACCTCTTCAGCCTTCTTTTTCGCGGAGTCGATCTTACCTTCGACCTTCCACCAGACCGTAAGGACAAAACCCAAAAGAGCCACGATCGGCCCAATATAGGCTAGCCATTCAGACGTCATTTCTTTCCTGCCAATCTGCTATCTCGTTCAGCATAAAAATCCCGCAGTCCGGCATGCCGCCGCCGGCAATCGATCAGAGACTGCCTGTCCTTGATCCAAAAACTTTCCGTCTGCTCCTGTGTCAGTGGCGCGGAGCCGATATCGACAGGATTGTTGCAATCCTTTGTCAGAGCAGAATCCGGTTTCACCAGCTGCGGCGCCGGTGGCGGACTAACGTATCTTGTTGATGCGCTGCACGCCGGAAGTGCCAATAGCAGGCTTACCAGCGTCAGGGTCTTGATGAGCTTCACGCTGGAGCTCCTCTATCTGGGTTTGAAGTGCGTCTGCGTCGGCCTGCATCTGGGCGATGCGCTGGGCTTCAGCTTGCTTTGCGGCGTTGTTCGCGGCGTTCTGGCGCTCGATCTCGGCGGCGCGCGCCGTTGCGGCTTCAGCCTTCATCTGCTCGATCTGCGCCGTATAGGCCGCAGCGGCGCGCTGATATCCGCGGTGGTCGGCGACGAAATAGACTCCAGGTAGCATCAACGCCGAAACGATGGCGCCTGCGATCCAGCGCCCAAGGCTTGTGCTGAGAAACGCGATCATGCCGCTGGTGCCGCGTTGTCAGGAGCGCCTGGCTGCTTGGCCTTGTTCTTGTCGTCAGCAATGGAACCGAAGACATAAGAGGCAAAGATCAGGCCGATGAGACCGTTCAAGTTGATGAAGGCGGTATCGAGCAGCGGATTAGTCTGAACATGAAACATGGCCCAGCCGGTAATCGCACTCATGGCAAGGCCGGACCAGATCAGGGCGATGAAGATGATACGGCGGCGCGCGGCCCAGCTCCGCCACAGGGATGATTGCCGTCGAGGTGATCCACGTTGCGATCTCGGCCAAGAGACCGCCTGCGGAGGCCGGTGCGAACGGATCTGGATGCATCGGCGGCGCCGGGGGCGTCGAAACTGAACCTGCATGGGTGGCTGGCACATTATCGTTTGCGGCGGCCAAGCTGTACTTTTCAGAATTCCTCTCGATAAAGGCCGCCGTGAGCTCGGAGCCTGCCTTCCTGGCCTCCACATGCGGCAGTCCGAACTTCGCCCACATTCTGGCGAAATCCGCATTAGGGTCTTTCGACGAATATCGGTCGAACCAATCCCCAGTCGCCGACAGAAAAGCGGCGCATGCCTGCTCTGCAGTCATACCGTCGAACGCAAGCTGCTCGACCACCTTGGAAGCCCAAGCGGATCTGTCGCCCACGTCATTAGCGGCAAGCATCTCAGCGGCAGTGTCCGAGATAGAAAGCGCATCGACTGATGGGACCTCACCCATAGTCACCGAAGAGTGACTGGCAGGTGCATTCATCCATGGGGCGAGCGTCAGGCGCAACCCGTCTACACTCGTCAAAGTGCCATCCCACGACAGGTCGACGGTGACAACGACCGGATCTGGCGAGCGGCCACGTTCAAGCTTCTTTCGATTGGGCCAGTTGAACGTGCCGGGAATGCGCCAGACATGCGCGATGTCCGCAGTCCCGTGATCGCTGCCGGTCGCGCGCTTCATCGCTGCGGCCAACGGTTTCGCGTCGCTTGGGGCAATCGCACGATCGAAGAGCACAAATGGCTGGTAGTTGCCCGGCGACGTTTCAAGGACGACGTTCGGATCGACCGGCATTTCCCCGGTCTTGCCGGTATCTGCATCAAGATCGACGACGAGACCGAGTAGCGCGACGATATCAGCTTCGGTTCCACGCTTCCCGCGCGCCAAGCCTTTGCGCATGACCTGAAGGCCCGTGAATACGTTAGCATGTGGCGTTAACGCGTGCGCCATGATTGCGTCGACCATCCCGTCGACATCACCCACAGCGTGATGGGTTACCGCACCCGGTGCGTCGCTATCACCGGTCGGATTGGCGAAATATGTAGAAGTGACGAGAAGGCCATCGATACCAGCAGCCAAATCGTGAAGCATCGCGACGTGCTGACGGATCACTGCCTCGCCGAACGAGGTGACTGCAGCAGGCTCAAGTTTTGGAAGTGGCGCCATGGGCGGTAGTTGCCTCGTCGTAAGTAGTGGATGCCAAGATGGTGATGCGTTCAGCCAGGAGCGGATCGAACGTCGCTGTTCGCCGACTGCCCGATTGCGCGGCGTAGACAATCCTTCTGCCTCCCGGAGCTTCGAGGAGTCGGAGGCCGTAAAGGCGGATCTGATCGGAGAGCGCAAGATCGAAAGTCGCGAGCAACCGCAACGACCCGTCGCCCGGACGAGCGGCAGGTGTCAATGAGATGACCTTCATGGGTCAGCCGACCAGCGCGTTAGTCAGTGGGCCGAAGTCGCTGTCCGAACGCCCGCGATTTTTGGTGGCAAAATATCGACCCTTGATCTCACGCGTGTCGTCTACCCGTTCTGTCACACCACAAGCGCTGAGGAACGCATCGAGGCGGTGAGACCGGCGGCTCCCCAGCTTGTCAGTCAAAAATTCGAACTTAGCCGCTTCATCGCGATATCCGCCGCCGATCGGCTCGGCGACGACGGTCAAGCGCACGAGCTCATCGGCATCTTCTGTGATGACAACTTGTTGGACGCGCCAGCCATGCCAGCCGCGGGCTTTGGCCATCCGGTGTGCAGCCGATCTCTCGACACGTGCAACGTCGTCAATGTTCTCAATAACGGTGAAGGCCAGAACCGCGGCCAGCGGTGGTCCTTGGATTTCAGAAGTGGGCAAAAATCCTCCTTTGGCCGGCCGGGGGCCGGCTGGTTCTAATGGACGTTTTGGGTTGCCTCAGGGTGATAGCCAGGCGCTCGCACACAGTGGCACGATCAGACACCTAAGATTCTGGAATCATCAGGCGGTGACGCGCGAATCTGCCGCGTCCATCCATGATCGCAACGACGACCGGCGGGCAGCAACCGTGCCGCCCAACTTGAATGATGGAATGATGTCGTCGTGGATCAAACGATAGGCCTGACGGCGCGTAATGCCGAGGAAGTCGGCGATTGCGCTAGCTCCCATCAAAAGGTCGCGTTCATTGTCATTTGCAGCGTTCATTGTGGTCAAAATGCCTCCTCTATCGCGCGTGGCTTCCATGCGCAAAATGAATTGTCCGGATTTTTTTGAGAGCCGAGGCGCCATGCTCGGGTTGAAAGTTGACCGACGTCAATGACGCCGCGTCTCTCGGAGACGCTGCCGGCAGCTTCTGACTGCTGTTTTGCCTATAGGTCCGAACTAGCTCATGCCGTTCTGATCTGAGCCGCTCAAGGGAGCGGCTCGACTTGGGGAAAACTGCTGTAAACTTGCAAATTCGTCAACATTCGAAACATCGAGAAACGCCTGCGTTCCGCTCACCCCGCAAATCCCGACGACTTGCACTCCGGTCCGCATTTCGACCAAGCAAAATGTGGACGCGACAGATTGCATCGAACATCTGAGACAATAGTGCAGTTTGACAATTTTGTCAAGATGGCTACATGGTTTTCGAGTTTTGCATGGAGATGTTCCTTGTCTCGTTTTTCTCAGATGCTTGATGCTGAACTCAAGCGCCGTGGCCAATCCGAGCGCGAAATCGCTCGAAAGTTCGGCTGGTCGCAGCAGGCCTTCAACACTTGGCTGAAGGGCGGAATTCCGCGCCAGCAATTCTATCTGCGCATCGGCGACTTTTTGAATATTAGCCAAAGTGATCTTGTCGCGCTGCTCGAAGAAGCTCGCGAGAGCGACGGCAACACCAAACTTCCCGCGATGGGTGCGCCTCTGCTGGGGCGTGGCACGGCGGCTCATACGATTATCGAGAAATTCCCATTCGGCTGGGCAGTGCCCCAGATCGCGGGCTGTTACGCCGTCAAAATCGATGGACAAACGCACTGGATAAACCCCTCGTTGACACCGGTGCCGGGAAACACGGTGCTAGTGCGAAACGAAGGCTTGGGCCACCTTGATACGTGGCCGTGTGCGGGCGACATCGTACATGTCGTTGTCCTTCGGGAAATGCTTTAGCGCAGGACGCTGGCGCTAGACATAGTCAGGAATTCGTCATGTCCGGTCATTCCTTGGTGCGCCTGATGGAATCTGCAAAATAACATGCCTTTTTAACCGCTGGCCGCGAATGGGGGCACCCAAAGATCTTCGGAAGCAAGATCATAGCGCTCCACCAGTGTATCGTACAAGTCATCGAAAACACCCATGTTGTGAAGCGCCGAGGCAATTTCTCGTCTCTTAATGGCTACAGGAATTCGCTCGCCCGGCCGTCTTGCAAACCGGTAAAGCGCTGCAGCTTGCGCGTAGATTTCTGCCGCGTCGACGACGTATCTCTCGAGATTCATACGTAGAACGATGTGACCGTCGCGCCGATGGTTGACGCGCAAACCGACAAGCCTGCTATTTTGAATTTGCATGCTTGCTAAAAGCGACGAAAGATAAACACGTTCCGTACCACGAGAAACCTCGATGAGATTCCCCAAAGTGGAGATGGATTCTTTGGGAAGATCCGGAAACGGTGCGACTTCCCCGCCATGCGGTAGAATGTCGTTTTCAAATTGAGCCAGCAATGCTCTCAGCTCGTGACAGCAACTTTCCGCATACTCCGAAACAGAACTCAACGCGAACGGGAGCACCGCTTTACCAGCCTCATACCTGTCTTCTAATTTGTCTTTTTCTACCCCGTCAGCGTGTTTAATTTGGGCGTAAACAGCGTTGGCAGCCCACCACGCGCCAATGAGGGCAATTAGTGTCTGATAGTCCGTAAGCCAACGAAACGTGCCGATCCATCGAAAGACCAGATCAAGAACCTGTTTGGCTGGGTGCTCCAGAAAGGCGAGAACGACTTCTCGAATGATCGAGAAGACCAATAGTCCGCCAAGAAGACCAACTACGAACGCATGCCATTTTTGCCATCGAACTTTCATTTTGACATAAAAGATGCGCCGGTATTTGGCGTCCAGCATTCGGGCAGCAATGCCCACAACTTTTGGCACATTAAATACTTCTTCTTCGTCTTTGAGACCCCCATCACGACACCTGCGTCGTCAAGGTATGCGCCATTCATGCGCCACGGAAGCGCCGCTAACTCTTGGAAAAGCCTGTAAATCATGGGAATCCGCGTCACATCAGAAAAATCTAATGGCGCATGAATTTCACCGAAAGAGCCAAGCTTAAATTATTGAAAAGCTTGGCAATTTTTGGTGAGAGCGATGGGATTCGAACCCATGACCTACTGATTAAAAGTCAGTTGCTCTACCGACTGAGCTACGCTCTCCCTCTCCGCTGGCAGAAGCTGCCCCGGCTGGAAGTGCGCGGAACATATGCAGACGCCTTATTGTGGTCAACCCATAAAATTGCGGTTGTCAGCGGCCGAGGATGCTTTTCCTCGCCTCACTACCACGAAACGACGCCATAGGGCCGAAGAAGCCGCCCGTTCTTCAGGAAAATCAGAACTCCGGCGCCAGCGACGAATGAGCTGCGGCAAGACAATCGATTCTCAGAGACCCAAACAACCGTAACAATTTCCCTTAATAATCAGGGTTGCAATGAACGGATCAATCGACTCGCCATGCGCAACAGTTGGGGTGCGAATCGTTTTTGGTGTATATCAGCTATTGTTAACAACCTGTCGGGCCCTCAGGAGGTTCTTTTATGGAAGACGCAAACGTAGGTTGGATTGCAGCAATTATCATCGGCGGTTTGGCTGGCTGGTTCGCCGAGATGATCATGAAGAGCAACACCGGCATCGTCATGAACATCATCCTCGGCATTGTTGGCGCGCTCGTCGCCAGCTGGCTGTTCCGTGCCCTCGGCATCGCGCTGCCGTTCCATGTATGGCTGAACTATCTGGTCACTGGCTTCATCGGCGCCTGCATTCTTATTTTCATCGGGCGATTGATCAGGCGATAACAGCGTATCGGGCTGCATACGCCCGAATTGGGAAGAGGAAAAAAGGGAAGGCGGAGCAAATCGCCTTCCCTTTTTGTTGCGTGAGCCCCGGCGGAAGGCTGCCTTTAGCGGAGGCAACGCGACTTTCAAGGTCTTTCCAAGCTCCACCTTGGCGCTATCTATCGGATGAGGAACCGAAAGGAGGTTGGAAACATGATAGAAAACACCAATCGGACAACCGCCCGCAAAGTTATCCGCGGCCGCCCATACAGTATTGCCGAGTTTGCACGGAAATATCGTCTCGACGATGCGGAGGCAAAACGCCTCTTCTACAAGTTCGGCCCGTCGTCCACCGAGCTGGACCTGCTTATGGCCGCCAAACGAAGACCGCCCACCCTTGCCACCGCAATCGGCCAATAACGACGCGGCACCTTTACTCCACTTGCGAAATATCCCGAAATCGTCGGCCCTTAGGGACGACGATTTCCGGTACGGCGATTTGAACGGACCGCCAAGCCGGCCTTGTTGACGTGTCACGACCGTTGCCTTCGACGAGGCCAGATGACACTGTGTGCCCTCACGCATAAGCCGGACATGATTTCGGATGCAGAATTCGCTCAGCCATCTTGCCTATCTCGCGCTGGAATATGCGATCGTGTCGCTTGAGCTGAAGCCAGGCGGCCTTGTGACCGAAAAGCAGCTGATCGAGATGGCGGGACACGGACGAACGCCGGTGCGCGAGGCCATTCAGAAGCTGGCCTGGCAGGGATTGATCCATGTGCGCCCGCGCGTCGGCCTGCAAATCGCGGAAATTCGTCCGGAAGATCATCAATATGTCATGCAGGTGCGGCGCGAACTGGAACCGATTGCCGCCGCGCTCGCCGCCACCTATGCCGATCCGCAGCAGCGGGAGCGATTGCGGGAATGCGCCCGACGGATGGAGGAATGCGCCGGTACCGGCGACCTGCCCGGTTTTTTCACCGCCGACAAGACATTCGATGAAATTCTGGAAGCCGCCTGCCCCAACAATTTCATCACAGCGGCGCTCGCCCCAGTGCAAACACATGCGCGCCGGCTGTGGTATTCGACTGGAACGCATGACCGCATGGGCGGCGCGATTGCCATGCATGTTCACGCGATAGACGCCATCCGCGGCGGCGATGCCGACAAGGCACGCACAGCCATGGCCGCACTCATCGATTATCTCAACAATGCATGAAAAAGGCGGCTTCGTTGCCGAAACCGCCTTTTTCATGCATTGGAATAATTCGCTTAACCGACGAAAGCGCGTTCAATGACGAACTCGGCCGGCTTGTTGTTGGCACCTTCGTTCAGGCCGGCCTTTTCGAGCAGGCCCTTGGTGTCCTTCAGCATGGCGGAGGAGCCGCAGATCATGCCGCGATCGATCGCGGGATCCAGCGGCGGTACGCCGAGGTCGCTGAAAAGCTTGCCGTTTTCGATGAGATCGGTGATGCGGCCCTTGAAGGGGAATTCCTCGCGGGTGACGGTCGCATAGTGGCGCAGCTTATCGCCGACGACTTCGCTGAGGATCTCGTCATTGCGGATTTCCTCGACAAGATCGAAGCCGTATTTCAGCTCGGCAACATCGCGCGTCGTGTGGGTGAGGATGACTTCCTCGAATTTTTCATAGGTTTCCGGATCGCGGATAAGGCTCGCAAATGGCGCAACTCCGGTGCCGGTCGAGAACATATAGAGCCGACGGCCAGGCGTCAGCGCATCCAGAACCAGCGTGCCCGTGGGCTTCTTGCGCATCAGCACTTCGTCGCCGGGCTTGATGTTCTGCAGGTGCGAGGTCAGCGGACCGTCCGGCACCTTGATGGAAAAGAATTCAAGCTCGTCGGCCCAGGCAGGGCTCGCGATCGAATAGGCGCGATAAAGCGGCTTCCCCTCGACCATGAGGCCGATCATGGCGAACTCGCCCGAGCGGAAACGGAAGCCCTGCGGCCGGGTCATGGTGAAGCGAAAGAGCCGATCGGTATAATGCGTAACGCTCAGCACCTTCTCGGCGAAGACGCCGGCGGGTACTGCTGAAGCAAATTCATCTGTCTTTGCGGGGGCGTTCATTCTGTCTCGAATCCCGTATTAGTCTTACGCGTTCTTCCTGGGCACGTATTCCCTGGCAGGCTCATTTCGCGACGCTGATATAACAATATAGCCGGTTTTGAAAGGCATTCCATTCCAGCCGACGCTACGGGAGTGAAATATGCCTATTCCAGTCAAGTTTCCATATCACCGAGCGTACATAATTCGAAAGGTTTGAATACGGCAATCCGACACCAAATTGCCGCAACGGCCGCCTTTCGACGTCAGGCCGACTTTGCCGGCAATCGCCGCCAGCTATAGGCCTGCCCGCCTTCTGCGCGGCGCGCGGTCGGCTGATAGTAATGCGGAATGCCCGGAAGGCGGTTCTCCGCCAACCTCCTCAGTGCTGTTTCATTCGTCACCGAGAAACTATCAATGCCGACGCGCAGCATCAGCGGAATCTGGTCGATCAGCACGTCGCCGACAGCCCGCAGCTCATTGGCGTAGCCGAGGCGTTGGCGCAGCAGCGAGGCATGGCTGAAGGCGCGGCCATCGTTGAATGCCGGAAAAGCAACCGCGACGATATCGAGACGATCGAGATAGGGCTGCAGCCGTGTCACGTCGTCGGCTGGCTTGATGACGACGCCGAGGCCGGCCTCATTGCTCTCTTCCGCCTTTGCGATCAACGCATCGAGGCCAAGCAGCGGCTTCTGCGCCTCGGTTGCCTTGACGTCGTCAGTTTCGATGACCCACGGATCATGCTCCACGAAGCCTGTTTCACGCCAGATCTTGGTCATGATCAATCTCCTTACGCTGCTTCGGCTGCCGACGAGGACGCGCCGTAAAGTGCGGTCTTGAACGGCTGCGGCCCGACGCGACGGTAGGCGGTCAGGAAGGTTTCGGAGGGATCCAGACGAAGACCGAGATAGGTGTCGACGATGGTCTCGATGGCGTCGGTCACCTTGTCGGGCTCGAAGCCGCGGCCGATGATCTCACCGATCGACGTATTCTCGTCGCCGGATCCGCCGAGCGTGATCTGATAGAGTTCTGCGCCCTTCTTCTCCACACCGAGCAGACCGATGTGGCCGACATGGTGATGGCCGCAGGCATTGATGCAGCCGGAGATCTTGATCTTCAGCTCGCCGATCTCCGCCTGGCGCTCGGGCGAACCGAAACGCGTAGAGATTTCCTGCGCAACCGGAATGGAGCGCGCATTGGCAAGCGCGCAATAGTCGAGGCCAGGACAGGCGATAATATCCGTGATCAGGCCGGCATTGGCCGTCTCCAGGCCGATAGCGACGAGGCCGCGATAGACGGCTTCGAGATCTGCCAGTGCAACATGCGGCAGGATGAGATTCTGCTCGTGGCTGACACGGATTTCGCCGAAGGCATATTCCTCGGCGATATCGGCGACAGCGTCCATCTGCACATCCGTCGCATCGCCAGGAATGCCGCCGATCGGCTTCAGCGAGATTGTCACCATGCCATAATCGGGGTTCTTGTGCGGCTGCACGTTTTGCTGCACCCAGCGGGCAAAGACCGGATCGGCCTTCTTCCAGCGCGCCAGGCTTTCCCAGCCTTCAGGGCGCTCCGGCAGCGCCGGCGGCGCGAAATAGGCCGAGATGGCCTGGACATCGGCTTCCGGCAGCTTCAGCTCGGTGTCTCGCAGCTTGTCGAACTCGACTTCGACCTGGCGCGCCAGTTCCTCGGCGCCCGTTTCATGCACGAGGATCTTGATGCGCGCCTTGTACTTGTTGTCGCGGCGGCCATGCAGATTGTAAACGCGCATGATGGCGGTGATGTAGGAGAGAAGATCCGCTTCCGGCAAATAGTCACGGATCAGCTTGGCAACCAGCGGCGTACGCCCCTGCCCGCCGCCGACATAGACAGCAAAACCGATCTCGCCCTTGTCGTTTTTCTTCAGATGCAGGCCGACATCATGCACCTGAATGGCGGCACGGTCGCGCTCGGCGCCGGTGACGGCAATCTTGAACTTACGCGGCAGGAAGGAGAACTCCGGATGAACGGAGGACCATTGGCGCAGGATTTCGGCATAGGGCCTGGGATCGGCGACTTCATCGGCCGCGGCGCCGGCAAAATGGTCGGCGGTCACGTTGCGAATGCAGTTGCCCGAGGTCTGGATGGCGTGCATCTCGACCGAAGCGAGATCAGCCAGCGCGTTCGGCATCTCGGAGAGCTTCGGCCAGTTAAACTGCAGGTTCTGACGCGTGGTGAAGTGGCCATAGCCGCGGTCATAGGTGCGGGCGATATGGGCGAGCATGCGCATCTGGCGCGAGCTCAGCGTGCCATAGGGAATGGCGATGCGCAGCATATAGGCGTGCAGCTGCAGATAGACGCCATTCATCAGGCGCAGCGGCTTGAAGGCGTCTTCCGAAAGCTCCCCTGAGAGGCGTCGCTCCACCTGATCGCGAAACTGGGCAACCCGTTCCGCAACAAAGGCGTGGTCGAATTCATCGTAACGATACATGACTTCCTCGGGACTTCTCAGACTGCAATGAAATCGGGATCGGCGGCGGCATAGCCCGGCGCGTATTCCATGGTTGGGCCTTCGGCGCGGATGCGCTCGCGCAGGCGCAGCGGCCAAAGCTTGCCGCCGGTTTCCTGCACGTCGATCAGATTGACGTCGACGACCTTGTTGTCAGCATAGGCCTGCTTGCCGATCGCTTCCAGTGCGGCTTCCGCTTCGGTATGCCGAGCGACCAGCGCCTCCTGCAGCGATGTCACCCACCCGCCATTTGCGTTCAGCCAGACGGCGACGCCATCGGTGAGCCGGTTTGCGGTCAGAACCTTGTCGACCATCAATCAGTTCCTTGCATAGTCTTGAGCAGCGGTCTCGCGACGGACCAGCGGCTCGGATTGTTCAAAATTCGCACCGGCGACGGCATCGCCGATAATGACCATGACCGGCCCACCTAGCTCATCGCGGTGTTGGAGATCGGGCAGATCCCGCAATATTCCGTGCATCAGTCGGCGATCACGCCGGCTCGCATTCTCGATGATGGCAACGGTCGTCTCGGGCGGCAGGCCAGCTTGCATCAGACGGCCGGCGACGGAAGCGGCAACCGTACGTCCCATATACACCGCAATCGTGGCGCCGGATACGGCCAAACTCGCCCAATCGGGCAGCACATCGCCTGTGAGATCGTGACCCGTTGTGAAGACCAGCGACGAGGCGACGCCACGCAGCGTCAGCGGCAACTCAAAATCGGCAGCGGCGGCGAAAGCCGAGGTGATGCCCGGAACGATCTCATAGCCAATGCCGGCAGCGCGCAGAGCCGCCATTTCCTCACCGGCACGGCCGTAAACCAGCGGATCGCCGGACTTCAGCCGCACGACGCGCTTGCATTCGCGGCCAAGCTGCACCAGCAGATCGTTGATCTCTTCCTGCGACTTGCTATGGCATCCCTTGCGCTTGCCGACGGACAGGCGCTCGGCATCGCGGCGGCCCATGTCGACGATCGCCTGCGGCACAAGCGCGTCGTAGACGATGACATCGGCCTCCATCATGACGCGCTGCGCCCGCAGCGTCAGCAGATCTTCGGCGCCCGGGCCGGCACCGACCAGCCATACGCGACCCTCGACCTCACGTGACGACCGCAGCAGCTCATCGGCTGCCTGCTCCGCCCGCGCGACATGGCCAGCATTGACGGCGTCGGCGACGGATCCGGAAAAGAACTCCCGCCAGAAGATGCGGCGAGCAACGCCACGCGGCACGAGGCGATCGACCGGTTTGCGGAAGCGCGTCGCCAATTCTGCAAGCTTGCCAAGCGACGGCGACAGCATCTGATCGATCTGCGCACGGATCATCTGCGCCAGCACAGGTCCAGCACCCTCGGTGCCGATGGCAACGGCAACAGGTGCGCGGTTGACCAGCGCCGGCGTATAGAAATCGCAATAATCGGGCTGATCGACGGCGTTTGCCGGAATTCGCTCGGCGCGAGCCGCATCGACGATAGCGCGATCAGCTTCCGCATCGCCAGTGGCGGCAAAGACGAGCGTCGCGCCCTTGACCTGATCGGGTGAAAAATCGCCACGTACAGTTTCGATGCGGTTGGCGATGAGGAAAGCATGATAGTCAGCCTCGGGCGCCGGCGTAAAGGCAACGACTTTCGCCTGCGTGTTCAAAAGCAGTCGCACCTTGGCAAAGGCCTCGTCGCCATTACCGAAGACAGCCGCCACCCTTCCTTCCACGCGGAAGAAAGCGGGAAACACCGAAAGCTGTTCAGTCCTGGGAGGCATCACTATTCCACTTCAAGATTTAGCGAATATCGCCCCTGCGGCCAAGAGATTGAAGAAACAGAAATTCTAATGCCCATGCATGCGCGTATTCTTTTGCTCGACATGCCAAGGATTTGAGCAAAACTCACCAGGCGAGCAGATCGCAATAAGCCTATAAAATTTATAGATTTTTATGACTTAGCCCCATTGCCGAGCTGCTTTATTGCTTGTGGCAAACATAGTCTTTAAGGTATTTACGCATACCGCCGCATTTGCAATCCCGATAGACTGCAGCGAAAATCGCTGGAGAAAACCCTTGTCTGACAATAGCATCGCTGCACGCCTCCTCAATGTCGTCGAGCATGACATCCTGCCCCTGACCCGCAGAGGCGTGGCTGCCGGCAACAAGGTTTTCGGCGCGGCCATCCTGCGGAAGTCCGATCTCTCACTGGTCGTTGCGGAAACCAACAATGAATTGGAAAACCCGCTCTGGCATGGCGAGGTTCACACCCTCAAACGCTTCTACGAGCTTGGCGAGAAGCCGGCGACAAAGGATCTGATCTTCCTGTCCACGCACGAGCCGTGCACCATGTGCATGTCCGCCATCACCTGGGCCGGCTTCGATAATTTCTACTATTTCTTTAGCCATGAGGATTCGCGGGACGCCTTCGCAATCCCGCACGATCTTAAGATCCTGAAGGAAGTCTTCGGCCTGGAGCCGGGCGGCTATCGTCGCCAAAACGCATTCTGGAACAGCTTTGCCATCTCCGACCTGGTGGAGACGGAAGCGGATCCACGCAAAGGCGAGCTCAAAGACCAGACAGCGCGTATCAAGCAGGCCTATGCCGATCTCTCCGACAACTACCAGGCGTCGAAGAGCGGCAACGACATCCCTTTGAATTGATAGAGCAAGACCAGAGGCAATGATGGAAGCATCGCGAGACATTTCCCGTCTGATCGACATCATGGCGGCGCTGCGAAACCCGGAGAGCGGTTGCCCCTGGGACATCGTCCAGACCTTCGAAACCATCAAGCCCTATACGATCGAAGAGGCCTATGAGGTCGCGGATGCGATCGAGCGCAAGGATAACGACGATCTTTGCGACGAGCTCGGCGATCTCCTGCTGCAGGTCGTCTTCCACGCGCGAATCGCCGAGGAAGCCGGAGCATTTTCCTTCGGTGATGTCGTGCACGCCATTACCCGCAAGATGATCCGTCGCCATCCACATGTCTTTGCCGTCTCCGATGCCAAGACCGAGGATGCGGTGACGCTGCAATGGGACCGGATCAAGGCCGAAGAGAAGCGGGAACGCGCCGAACGCCGTGCCAAGAGCGGTATCACTGAAGATTTCAAGGCCGGTTTCCTGGGTTCGGTGCAGCGGACTTTCCCTGCCCTTACCGAAGCCTTGAAACTGCAGGAGCGCGCCGCCAAGGTGAGTTTCGATTGGTCTGCGCCGGAGCCGATCCTCGACAAGATCGAGGAGGAGATCGGCGAATTGCGGGCAGCGCTTGCAAGCGGCGACAAGGCCAAGGTCAGCGACGAACTCGGCGATCTAATCTTTGCTGTCGTCAATATCGGCCGGCATGTGAACGCCGATCCCGAACAGGCGTTGCGCGGCACGAACACCAAATTCCGCCGCCGCTTCCATCACATCGAAACGACGCTCGAGGCTAAAGGCGAAACGCTGGAAGGCGCCTCGCTGGAGCGGATGGAAGAAATCTGGCAGTCAGCAAAGGCCATCGAGCGGCAGCTGGCAGGTGTCAAGTCGGCGTAAAAGCCGTCTTATTCCCAATCTTCGCGTTGCGGCTTCGGGCCGTTGCCCATGCGCCGCTCCAATTCAGCCGCTTCGGTCTCTGTGAGTCGGACGTCGAGCGTCACCGTGCCATCCTCATTGTCCTCACGGTTATCGACGATGGCGTGATTATAGAGCCAGGGCAGCAGCGCCAGCTTTTCGACGGGCAAGGTGATCGTCGTTTCCGTCAGCACGCCGGAAAGGCGCCGGCTGATTTCATCCATCAGACGATCAACGCCCTCGCCTGTTATCGCTGAAACGGCAATGACGTTTTCCGCGGTCGACGCCTTCTGGACGATGGCATCGTGAGCTTCCGGTTCCAGGCGGTCGATCTTGTTCCAGACCTCAAGGATGCGCTCGGCGCCTTCGGCCTCGCCAATGCCGAGATCGCCGAGAATGCGCATCACGTCAGCGCTCTGGGCCTGATTGTCGTCATCCGAGAGATCACGGACATGCAGGATCAGGTCGGCTTCCAGCACCTCTTCCAGCGTTGCGCGAAACGCGGCCACCAGATGAGTCGGCAGGTCGGAGATGAAGCCAACAGTATCTGAGAGAATGACCGTGCGGCCATGCGGCAGCTTCATGCGGCGCAGCGTCGGGTCGAGCGTCGCAAACAGCATGTCTTCTGCGAGCACGCCGGCGCCGGTAATGCGATTGAAGAGCGTCGACTTGCCGGCATTGGTATAGCCGACGAGAGCCACGATCGGATGCGGCACCTTCTTGCGTTTGGCGCGATGAAGCTGGCGGGTGCGAACCACCTGTTCGAGCTCGCGCTCGAGCCGGATGATCCGCTCCTGCAGCATGCGCCGGTCGGCTTCGATCTGGGTTTCACCCGGGCCGCCCATGAAGCCGGCACCGCCGCGCTGGCGTTCAAGGTGGGTCCAGCTTCGAACCAATCGGCCCTTCTGGTAGTTCAGATGCGCAAGCTCGACCTGCAGCGTACCCTCCTTGGTGGAGGCGCGGCGGCCGAAGATTTCGAGAATGAGGCCGGTGCGGTCGATGACCTTGGCGTTCCATGCCTTTTCAAGATTGCGCTGCTGAACGGGCGTCAGAGGATGATCGACGATGACAAGCCCGGCGTTGAACTCGTCGAGGAGCGCGAGGATTTCCTCGATCTTGCCAGTTCCCAGCAGCGTTGCCGGCCGCGGATCGTTGATGGGAACGATTGAGCCGTTGACGACATCGAGATCAATGGCCAGCGCAAGCCCCTTTGCCTCTTCCAGTCGGCTTTCGGGCGGGCGTGAAATGGAGATGGCACTGTCGGCTTGAGCGGAACGCGCGGCGCGCGCCTGTTTCAGCACAGGCACGACGACAACAGCGCGCATGTCATCCCGGTGTTTTACGGTCTCCGGGATGAGGGAATCATTTTTGGTATCGCGTGTCGTGATAACGGCAAGTCCCGGTTAAGATGCGGCTTCTTCGCTCTCGAACATCTGCATCGGCTGACCCGGCATGATCGTCGAGATCGCATGCTTGTAGACGAGCTGCGAATGGCCATCGCGGCGGAGCAGGACGCAGAAATTGTCGAATGAGGTTACGACACCTGTGAGCTTCACGCCGTTAATCAAGAAAATTGTGAGTGAAATCTTTTGCTTGCGAACAGTATTGAGAAACAAGTCCTGCAAGTTCTGAGAACGTTCCGCCATCGCGCCGCTTCTTTCTTTTTTGCCGACCTGAGCCGGTTGAATGTCATGGTATACAGAGGTCCCGGACGGGAGATACCCTCATTCTCTCCCCCCAGCGAATGTTGGTATCAAATCGCAGTCTTTTCCGCAACGTCGAAAAAGGCTTCACGAATTTTCTGTGACATGCTGCCCGGATGACCGTTCGCTATCGTCTCTCCATCGATAGAAACGACCGGAAAACAGATACTTGTCGCCGCCGTGATGAAGACTTCGCGGGCCTTCATCATCTCTTCGACCGAGAAGAATCGCTCGACGATCGTTACGTCGAGCTTGGCTGCAACGTCCATCAGCGTCGTGCGAGTGATGCCGCGCAGGATGCCGTGTTCGGCCGGGCGGGTGACGAGATTCCCGTCGTGATCGACGATCCAGACGTTGGTCGCCGCACCTTCCTTCACCATGCCATTGTGATCGATATAGATCGCCTCCTGCGCGCCGGCCTCCTTGGCCTGCTGACGGGCCATCGCGTTCGGAAGCAGTCCGACCGACTTGATATCCACGCGATCCCAGCGGTTGTCGCGGACGGTGATCGCCTTGATGCCATTGGCGTTCTTCTTGGCGATCACGGACTGATCGGTGCTCTTGGCGGTGACGACGATCGAGGATGGCGTGCCGGCCGGCGGAAAGACGTGATCGCGCCGGGCAACGCCGCGCGTCACCTGCAGATAGAATAGGCCGTTGCGGACATGATTGCGGCGCAAAGTCTCGCGAATCACCAGGATCAATGCCTGGCGCGTCATCGGCCAGGCGATCCGCAATTCGCTCAGCGAACGGTTGAGTCGATCGAGATGGCGCGTCAGGTCGACGATCACGCCATGACGGACTTCGCAAACCTCATAGACACCGTCGGCGAACTGATAGCCGCGATCCTCGATATGCACCATGGCATCGCTGTGTTTGACATAGCGGCCGTTGACGTAAGCTATTCTCGGCATAGAAGCCCCTGATCCGAATTCTGTGATGTTCGAAATGTCGGGCGGCGGTTCAGACGCCCAACGACTTCAGCTTGCGATGGAGTGCCGAGCGTTCCATGCCGACAAATTCCGCCGTGCGCGAGATATTGCCACCGAAGCGGTTGATCTGAGCGATGAGATAATCGCGCTCGAACATTTCGCGGGCCTCGCGCAGCGGCAATGTCATGATGTGGTAATCATTCTTGGCGGAGACCTTCGGCAGCATGTCGCCGAGGTCGGTCGGCAGCATTTCCGCCGTGATCGGCGTTTCTGCGCCGTCAGAGCGCGCCAGGATCATCAGCCGCTCGATATTGTTGCGCAGCTGGCGGATGTTGCCGGGCCAATCATGCGCCTGCAGCACGGCCATGGCGTCGTCACCGATGCGACGCGGACGGATGCCCGCCTGCTCCGAAATCTGGCGCATCAGCTGATCGACGAGGAAGGGAATATCCTCACGGCGCTCGGCAAGAGCCGGGACGCGGACGGGCACGACAGCTAGGCGGTGATAGAGATCTTCGCGGAACAGACCCTCGGCAATGCGGCTCTCGAGATTGTAGGCCGTGGACGAGATGATGCGCACATCCACCTTCACCCGCTTGGAACCGCCGACACGCTCGAACTGTTGGTCAACGAGCACCCGCAGGATCTTGTTCTGCGTCTCGCGCGGCATTTCACCGACTTCGTCGAGATAGAGGATGCCGCGATGGGCCTCTTCCAAGGCACCGATCTTGCGCGCCTGCCCCGGCGAGCCTTCGGTGCCGAACAGGGCGATTTCCATGCGCTCCGGCGTGATTGTGGCGGCGTTCAGCGCCACGAAGGGGCCATTGGCGCGGGTCGATTTCTTGTGGATCATCCGGGCCACAAGCTCCTTGCCGGAGCCCGATGGGCCGAAGATCATGATGCGGCTGTTGGTGGGAGAAACCTTGTCGATGGTCTGGCGCAGCTGCGACACGGCTACCGATGTGCCGATCAATTCAACGGCGTCGCCCGTGCGACGCTTCAGCTCGGAGACCTCACGCTTCAGCTTGGAATTTTCGAGCGCGCGCTCTGCAATCAAGATGAGGCGATCGGCCTTGAACGGCTTTTCGATGAAATCGAAAGCGCCGCGCTTGATGGCGGAGACGGCCGTTTCGATATTGCCATGACCCGAAATCATAACCACGGGCAGCTCCGGATGGCGCGCCTTGATCTCATCCAATAGCGCCAGACCGTCGAGCTTGCTGCCCTGCATCCAGATATCGAGGAAGATCAGCCGCGGCGCGCGATCGGAAATCGCGGCGAGCGCGCTGTCGCTGTCATGCGCAGTGCGAGTTTCGTGCCCCTCATCCGAAAGAATTCCCGAAACGATTTCGCGAATGTCTTCCTCGTCGTCGACTACGAGAATATCAGATGCCATAGACGCTTTCCTTGTCATTTTCTGTATGGGCGACGGCGGCTTGCTCACGGCGCGGCAGATGCACGCGGATCATGGCCCCCCTGCCCTGGTCGAAATCGGCTGGCGCGTCGTGGAGTTCGATCTGCCCGCCATGGTCTTCAATGATCTTCTTGACGATGGCGAGGCCAAGGCCCGTGCCCTTCTCGCGCATCGTCATATAGGGTTCGAGAATGCTGTGCCGGTTTTCCACCGGCAGGCCGCGGCCATTGTCGATGACGTCGACAGTGAAGCGATCACGATCCGGATCGAGCGACGAGCGCACGAGGATCTTCGGCTGCTCGCGAGCCTGGTCGCTCGGTACGCCTTCGATTGCCTCGACGGCATTCTTGATGAGATTGCCGAAGGCCTGGCCGAGCATTCGCGCATCGAACATGCCCTCGAGCCGTTCGTCGCCCAGCTCACGCCCGAACTGGACATGTGTATTGCCCATTTCGCGCAGGAACACGGCGTCGCGCAGAATATCGCGCAGATCGGTCGGCTCCATGGTCGGCTTCGGCATGCGGGCGAAGGAGGAGAACTCGTCGACCATGCGGCCGATATCACCGACCTGCCGGATGATCGTATCCGTGCACTGGTCGAAGACAGGACGGTCGGCATCGGCGATGTTCTTGCCGAAACGGCGACGGATACGCTCGGCCGACAGCTGAATGGGCGTCAGCGGGTTCTTGATCTCATGGGCAATGCGGCGGGCGACATCGGCCCAGGCGGTCGAGCGTTGCGCTATGACAAGATCGGTAATGTCATCGAGTGTGATGACATAGGACTCGTTGGCATCGCGCGATTCCTCACGCGTTACCTGAACGCTGAGCGTGCGTACCGTTCCGCCGCGAACAAGGCTGATCTGCTTGCGGAAATCGCTGCGATGGCGCGTGGTCGCTTCCGTCACGACTTGATCGACCTCTGGTGAGATATCAGACAGATTCTTGCCGATGAGCTCGTCGCTCTTGAGCGTCAGTAGATCTTCAGCCGAGGTATTGACGATGGTGATGCGCCGATCGTGCTCGACACCGATCACGGCCGCCGTCACACCCGACAGCACGGCCTCGATGAAGCGGCGTCGGTCGTCTACCTCGTCCTTCGCTTCAAGGATTTCATCGCGCTGCGTGCGAATTTCCGAGATCATCTTGTTGAAGGTGCGCGACAGGCTGCCGACGTCGCCGTCAGCCGAGCGCACCGGCACCAGCACGTTCATGTTCCCCGAGGCAACGTTATCCGCAGCGCTGATAAGGAGACGGATGGGCCTGACGATACGATCGGCAATTGCGATGGCTGTCCAGATCGCCGCCAGAAGTACGATGAGAGCAAAGCCGATATAAAGAACGGCAAAAGCGATCTGGAGCGACATGCGCCCTTCTTCCATCGCCTTGTACTCGACCGTATTGTCCTCCACCATCCGCATGGCATTCATGACGCGCGGGTCGACCGCCCGAACGGTGTAGAGAAACGCGCCGGGTATTTCATCGAGCTTGATGACAGCGCCAACAAGATTGGTCACGCCAGGCGGGATGAGAGTCGGTTGCCCGTTGGCCGAAGAATCAAGCGCGTCTTTTGGAATGGCCGGCAGCGGACGTTCGGTCTTGATCTCGGCCTGGACAATGGCGCTGCCGTCGCGGCGCACGAGAAATGCACCCAGCAAGCCGCGCCCGCGTGCCTGACGGGTCATCAAGTCGGCAAAGCCGGTGCGATCGAGATTGAAGAGCGAACGGTTGCGCTCCAGATCGTTTGCCATCGACACGGTCTGACCCTGCAGATAGCTCGCATTCTCCATCAGATAGGCTTGCGCGACGTTCTGGGAGGAGCTGATGATCTGCTGTGTGCGCACGCCGAACCAGCGATCCAGGCCGACATTGAGCGTCAGGCTGGCAACGATGGCAACGAGAATGGCCGGTGTGATCGCGACGATCGAGAACAGAACGACGATGCGGATATGCAGGCGGGCTGCCGCGCGACCACGGCTGCGTGCCTTCATCAGGCGCGCCACTTCGCGGGCGATCAGAGCGATCAGACCCAGGACGAAAAGTCCGTTGATAACGACCGAGGTGAAAACGACGGATGATGTCGGGGCGACTGGCGTCAGCCCGAGAAGCATCAGCAAGGTCGCGATGGCGCACAAAAGCGCGCCGCCGGCCAGGATCAGACCAGGTAGGGCAAAGGAAGCACGACGATCCGTCACCTTGACAACCGTCTCGTCGCTCGCCGCCGGCGACACCGCGTCCTGTATCATTCCCATCAATCTCCACGCCCGAGCGACGGTCGGCGCCCTGGTCAAATGCACGGCCAATTACGACCTTCATGCGAGTGACAGGCAGAGGCGGGAACTGTCGTCCGGTTTCGCCAAGGAGCGAAACCCTTACTTCAGGTCATCATTGCAAATAGCTGAAAAATCAGACGAACTCTTGCCTTTGGGAGAGCTGGCCAGACGAATCGCCACTGCAAAAACGACGAATCAACTGCGTGACCTTTAAGCAACGCATTGTGGCGAAAATGCAACGCATCGGCTCGCGTTGTCAAGCCGTTCGGGAACTTCTGTAAACCGAAACACCCAGTTCTCTGATCTTTTTGCGCAGCGTATTACGGTTGAGACCCAAAAGATCGGCCGCCTTGATCTGATTGCCGCGTGTCGCGGTCAGGGCGGCGAGAATCAGCGGATATTCCATCTCCGTCAATACGCGGTCGTAGAGACCCGGGGGCGGCAGGTTCTCGCCGAAACTGGCGAAATAGGTCCGCATATTCTCTTCCACCGCCTGCGCAATAGTCATGGAGCCGGTGCGGACCGGCCCTTTTTCGATCGGGCTGTCGGGCACGTCGGCGCGCAGCTCCGCGTCGATGATCTCCTTGGTGATGACATCCTGCGGATAAAGCGCCATCAGCCGGCGGATAAGATTTTCCAGCTCGCGGACGTTGCCTGGCCAGGGATAGGCCTTCATGAGTTCGAGCGCTTCCTGATCGAAACGCTTGGAACCCAGCCCTTCCTTCTCGGCCTGCTGGATGAAATGACGCACGAGATCCGGGATGTCCTCGGCGCGGTCGCGCAGCGGCGGCAAGCGCAGCGGCACGACGTTGAGGCGGTAATAGAGATCCTCGCGGAAGAGGCCCTGATTAATCGCCTGCTTCAGGTCCTTGTTGGTGGCGGCGACGATGCGGACATCGGTGCGGATCGGGGTGCGGCCGCCAACGGTGGTATATTCGCCCTGCTGCAGCACGCGCAGCAGACGCGTCTGCGCATCCATCGGCATATCGCCGATTTCGTCGAGGAACAGCGTGCCGCCCTCGGCCTGTTCGAAACGTCCGGTCGAGCGGGTCTGCGCGCCAGTGAAGGCGCCCTTCTCGTGGCCGAACAGTTCGGATTCGATCAGGTCGCGCGGGATGGCGGCCATGTTGATGGCCACAAAGGGACCGTTGCGGCGCTTGCCATAATCATGCAGGGCACGCGCCACCAGTTCCTTGCCGGTACCGGATTCGCCGGTGATCATCAACGTGAGATCGGTCTGCATCAGACGCGCCAGCACGCGATAGATTTCCTGCATCGCGGCCGAACGCCCCACAAGCGGCATGCCGTCCTGCGTGTCGTCGTCGAGCTTTGCCGGCTTGCGCTTCGGTTCGGACAGGGCGCGGCCGACGATAGCGATCAGCTCGGTCAGATCGAAGGGCTTCGGGAGATAGTCGTAAGCGCCCTTCTCGGATGCCTTGATCGCCGTCATGAAGGTGTTCTGCGCACTCATGACCAGAACAGGCAGATCCGGTCTCGCCTTCTTGATGCGCGGCAACAGGTCGAATGCGTTTTCATCGGGCATGACGACGTCGGTTACGACAAGGTCGCCTTCGCCGGCGGAGACCCAACGCCAGAGCGTGGCGGCGTTCGATGTGATGCGTACATCGTAACCCGCGCGGCTCAAAGCCTGGTTGAGCACGGTGCGGATGGCCGCATCGTCATCGGCGACAAGGATCGTGGCTGTCATCGAGTAGTCCCTGTAGAGTTCGGAAGTGGGGCATCTTCTGAGGTGATGCCTTTGGAGGCAGGCATCAAAACGCGGAAAGTGGTGCGATGGTTCTGGCTGTCGCATTCGACGATGCCGCCGTGGTCACCGATGATCTTGGCGACCAGCGCGAGGCCGAGGCCGGTTCCATTCGTCTTTGTCGTGATGAACGGATCGAAGAGATGCGGCACGAGATCGGCCGGCACGCCCGGGCCGTTGTCGATGACGCAGAACTCCAGCGGCAGGGAGATCTTCTCGCGCGTGCCGGCAACCGAGAGCCTGATGCCGGGACGATAGGCCGTCGTCAGCATGATCTCGCCATCCTGACGGTCGCCCACCGCTTCAGCGGCGTTCTTCACCAGATTGAGAAACACCTGCACGAGCTGGTCCCGGTTCGCGAAGACCGCCGGCAGCGAAGGGTCGTAATTCTCTGATATCTTGATGTTGCGGGCAAAGCCCGCCTTGGCGACGGCCTTCACATGATCGAGCACGGAGTGGATGTTGACGGGGACGCGATCGACGGGCCGCTCGTCGGAGAAAACCTCCATGCGGTCGACCAGCGAGACGATACGGTCCGTCTCGTCGCAGATAAGGCGCGTCAGCGCGCGATCGTCGTCCTCGACCGACTGTTCCAGCAGCTGAGCTGCGCCGCGGATGCCCGACAGCGGATTCTTGATCTCATGCGCCAACATGGAGGCAAGGCCTGTGACCGATCGGGCGGCGGCGCGATGCGTCAGCTGCCGGTCGATCTTGTCCGCCATGGAGCGTTCCTGGAACACCACCACCACGGAGCCGGGGTCGCTGGAAATCGGCGCAACATAAATATCCACCAGCTTGTCCTGTCCCAGGCGCGGCGAACTCAGATCGACGCGATATTCGTTGACCGGCGCGCGGCGCTCCCGCACCTGATCGATCAACGCCAGCAAGGGGCTGCCGAACGGAATGAACGTCGAAATCTTGTAGCGCGACAGATGCGATGCGCTGGCGCCGAAGAAGGCCTCCGCCTCCCAGTTGGCGAAAGCAATCAAACCCGCCTCGTCGACCATGACGACGGGATTCTGGATCGCGTTGAGAACCGCCATGGCGACAGAGTTGGCCGCGGTATCACCGGCGCCGGAGCTGGATTTCGAGGTCATGCAGCCTCCTGAACGCATTGGGCGAGATCGGCGCCGGCCTGCAGCGCAGCACGGAGGGATGCAGCCACTTCGCCGCTATCTTTCGACGTCATGATTTTTGCCTTGTCGGCAGCTGCCGTTGCCGGCGCATAACGATCGAGATACCAGGCGAGATGCTTGCGGGCATGGCGAATGCCGACGGCTTCGCCGTAGAACTCCAGCATCATGCGATAGTGTTCGAGAGCGATCTCGACGATCTCCTGGCGGCTTGGCTCGCGATGCCCTGCCAGCACGCCTGCGTGCCACGGACGGCCCTGACAGCCCCGGCCGATCATGACCGCATCGGCACCGGAGCGCCGCAGGATTTCCTGCGCGTCCTCTGCCGTTTCGACATCGCCATTCGCCACAAGCGGTATGGAGACGGCATCGCGCACGGCGCAGATGGCATCCCAATCCGCCCTGCCCTCATAGAACTGCATGCGCGTACGACCGTGAATGGTGACGAGCTGGATGCCGGCCTCTTCGGCCCGGCGCGCTATATAAGGCGCATTGATGGAATTCTCGTCCCAGCCCAGCCGCATCTTCAGCGTGACGGGAATGTTCACCGCACGGACCGTCGCTTCGATCAACGTCAGCGCATGATCCGGATCGCGCATCAGTGCCGAGCCGGAATAGCCGCCAATCACCTTCTTGGCGGGGCAGCCCATATTGATATCGATGATATCGGCGCCATTGTCCGCGGCGATCTTTGCGGCCTCGGCCATCCAATGCGCCTCGCGGCCGGCAAGCTGCACCATATGCGGCTTCAGCCCTGCGCTTCTCAGACGCGCCCAGGATTCAGCCGTATCCTGCACGAGTTCGCGGCTTGCGACCATTTCGGTAACGACCAGACCGGCGCCATAGCGCAAGGCAAGCTGCCGGAAAGGCAGATCGGTCACGCCCGACATCGGTGCCAGGATCACACGATTCCGGATGGATACGGAACCGATGGAAAATGGGGCTGCAAGCTTGGAAGACAGCAAATGATTATCTTTCGGGCACACCATACGTCTGCACTATTTTTAGACACGCTTTGAAAGTTTGCCAAGGGGTTTCGAAGAATCCCGATATTTTTTGGGCAGATGCTGGAAAATACTCAGTTGAGGCGATAGACCCTGCTTGAGCAGGGTCCCGTTTTGGCGATCTATTTAGCATGTGCTTGTTCAAAAGAAAGCTCTACGCTTTTCAAAGCCATGCCGAGACGGAGCCTTTCATCTTCGGGGATTTATGACGCAAATGCATTCAAAGCAACCGTTGTCGGTGGGAATCGTCATCGTGGCCGCCGGGCGCGGCGAACGGGCGGGTTCTCCGGAAGAAGGCCCCAAGCAATATCGTCCGATCGGCGGCAGAGCGGTTATTGCGCATACGCTTGAAAGATTCGTGACATGGCCGCAGGCATCGAAAATCGTCGTCGTCATCCATCGCGACGATGAGAAGCTGCTGCGTGCGGCGCTGGAACAGGTTTCAGGCCTGCCTGAGATCAAGATCGCCTTCGGTGGGGCGACTCGCCAGCAGTCCGTGCTTGCCGGGCTGCGCGCTTTGAAAGACAGCGGCGTCACGCATGTGATGATCCACGATGCTGTCCGCCCCTTCTTCGATCATGATCTGCTGGATCGTGTCGCCGCAGCGCTTGCAGACGGCGCGCCGGCCGTGCTGCCAGCTATGCCCGTCACAGACACGCTGAAACGCGGCAATGCCGATGGGCTAGTCATCGACACGATTCCCCGCACCGGGTTGCACGCCGCGCAGACGCCGCAATCCTTCCGTTTCGCCGATATTCTCGACGCCCATGAAAAAGCCGCTGCCAATGGCAGAACCGATTTCACGGACGATGCGGCAATCGCGGAATGGTGTAACCTACCGGTGACACTCGCGATCGGCAGCGCCGACAACGTAAAACTGACAATCAAAAGGGATATTGCCATGGCCGATGAAAAGCTCAGCGCCGGCCTGCTGCCTGATGTGCGCACCGGCAACGGCTATGACGTCCACCAGTTGGAGCCGGGCGATGGCGTCACCCTTTGCGGCGTCTTCATTCCCCACGACCAGAAGCTGAAGGGGCACTCGGACGCCGATGTCGCCCTGCATGCCCTGACGGACGCGCTGCTCGCCACCTGCGGCGCCGGCGATATCGGCGATCATTTCCCGCCCTCCGATCCGCAATGGAAGGGCGCTCCGTCGCGCATCTTCATCGAGCATGCGGCAAAGATCGTGCGCGAACGCGGCGGCACCATCATGAATGCCGATGTCTCGCTGATCGCCGAAGCCCCGAAGGTCGGGCCGCATCGCTACACCATGCGGGCCAGGCTCTCGGAGTTTCTGGGCATCAGCATCGATCGCTGCTCGGTCAAGGCAACCACGAACGAGAAGATCGGCTTCGTCGGCCGCCGCGAAGGCATAGCGGCCATCGCGACCGCCACCGTCGTTTATCGCGGAGGCAAGGCATAATGCATTTTCCCGATGAGATTATCGCGCTCGCGCAGACGATCGTGACGGATTTCACAGCAAAAAGCTGGATGGTCGCGACAGCCGAATCCTGCACCGGCGGGCTGATAGCCGGCGCTCTGACGGAAATTCCCGGCTCATCCGCCGTCATCGATCGCGGCTTCGTCACCTACACCAACACTGCCAAGATGGAGATGCTCGGCGTTCAGGAGCAGACGCTTGCGCAGTTCGGCGCGGTTTCAAAGGAAACGGCGCTGCAGATGGTCCATGGCGCCCTCTTCCGCTCCCGGGCTGATTTCGCCGTAGCGGTTACGGGTATCGCCGGCCCCGGTGGCGGTTCGGCAGAAAAGCCGGTCGGGCTCGTCCACCTCGCCGCCAAGGCTCGCAGCGGCGCGCTCCTCCATCACGAAATGCGCTATGGCGACATCGGCCGTGACAAGGTTCGGCTCGCCACATTACAGACGGCGCTGGAGATGCTAGTCGCACTCGCTCAATGACCGGGCACGGCTTCAAGCATAGATTTTGTTCGCGCGCGTCTCGAAGGCATCCGTGAACATGCGGAAAGCCCGATCGAACATCGATCCCATCAAGGCGCCGAGGATGCGGCTCTTGAACTCGTAATCGATAAAGAAATCGATGCTGCAGCCGCCGTTTTCAGAGGGTGCAAAGCGCCAGCGATTATCGAGATACTTGAACGGTCCGTCGATGTATTTCACGTCGATCGCGCGCTCCGCTTTGTTCAGCAGCACCTGTGTGGTGAACGTCTCGCGGATGGCCTTATAGCCGACCGTCATATCGGCAACGAGCAGGCTCTTGCCGTCACGCTCTTTGCGGCTGCGGATCGTGAGCGCCTCGCAAAGCGGCAGGAATTCCGGATAGCGCTCCACATCGGCGACGAGGTCGAACATCTGGTCTGGCGAATGCGGAACGGGGCGATGAGTTTCGAATTGAGGCATGAGCCGCAATTAAGCAGGACGGCCAAGAAGATCAAGGAGCTGACGCATTTCGCCGCGGGATTTCAGCTGCAAAACGGGGATATCAGGACCGTGCTCGGCAAGGCCGGCAAGAACCCGCGGCGTGAATTTTTCTTCAAATGTCCAGATGAAGCGCAGGAACTCCCAATCGATTTTTTCTATGCAGCCAGGCGCCATCTCCGGTCGCGTGCGGCCCATCCATTTGAGCCAGCGAGAAACGGCGCCCCAGATGCATAGCAGGCGGGGCATCCGCACCCATATGACCAAATCCGTGCGCGGCAGACGCACATCGAATGTCGAGGGATTGGTCCCGTCCATGATCCATCGCTCGCCCTGCACTTTGGCAACGATGATGGCGCGCTGCTCGTCCCTGTCGCGCTGAACCCAGCCTGGCAACCACAAAACGTCGCGATCGATCGACAGATAGGCAAGACCGAAGCGGGCAGCAATTTTTTGCGATAAGGTCGACTTGCCGCCGCCGGAACAGCCCATAACCATGATACGATTCGCGCGGCGGATATGCTCAGCGGCTACATCAAGATCGCGTATCTCGCTGCGCAATGTCGGCATCGCGATTTGATCCATGACAGCCTCTCAGCTCTTGCTTCGGAGACGCGAAAGCAGGTCTTCGCCTTCGCGGTAGGATTTCAGCGTCACGACCGGCACATTACGGCCGTTTTGTTCGAGCATCTCCTGAAACTGCGGCGCTTCGTCACGCTCTAAGGTCCAGATGTAGCGCAGGAATTTCCAATCCAGCCGCTCGGGGCATCCGGGCGCCATTTCGGGCCGCGACCGGCCGCGGTAGCGCAGCCAGCGTGAAATGACGCCGCGCAGTGCCATGTGCCGCGGCGGGCCGGCGACTGCCTGCTCGATCAGCGCGATTGCTTCCGGGCGCGGGCGCGATCTCCAGCCGGGTAGCCAGAAGATGTCGCGATCCATCGAAACATAGGTCAACCCGCGCAGCGACGCGATGGCCTGCGCGAGCGTGCTCTTGCCTGTACCGGAGCAGCCCATGATGAGAATACGGTCTGCCTTTTCGAGGATGCGAGCCGCCTGATCTATATCGACGGCATGGTAAAGCACCTGCAGCGCGACGATCTGCTCCACGATTCGGCTCCATATTCGATCTTGACGGGCGCCGGTACGGGCAACAAACGGCTGGCGTGCTTCCTAAATCAAGCGGATGACGATCCTGTGGCAGAGCACGCGAAAACCGTGGTAAGGATCCCTTGGCCAGATCGGGAGCAGCGCAATGGCGATGGTGCGGTACATAGTCGAGGATGTGGAAGCGGCAGCGGCATTCTATCTGAAGCATTTCGGCTTTACGCTAAAACAACAGTTCGGACCGGCAATGGCGATTCTGACACGGGATGACCTCACATTGTGGCTTGCAGGCCCGATGGCGTCGGCTTCCCGCCCAATGCCGGATGGCCGCAAACCTGAACCGGGCGGCTGGAACCGGTTCGTGCTTGAGATTCAGGAAGAATTGCCCACACTCGTTTCCACTTTGCGCGAACATGGTGTTCATTTCCGCAACGACATCATAGAGGGACCAGGCGGACGACAAATCCTGTGCGAGGATCCGTCCGGGAACGCGATCGAACTATTCGAACCAAAAAGCTCATGAGATCTCCGCGTCGCCGCCCCTGGGGACAAAGAGACTACTTTTTTCCTATTCCGCTGCCAGCAGCAGCTTCTTTTCGCGGGCAGCACGCAGACGCGCGAAATCGTCGCCGGCGTGATGCGACGAGCGCGTCAGCGGACTGGAAGCGACCATAAGGAAGCCCTTGGTGTAAGCCACAGTCTCATAGGATTTGAATTCTTCCGGCGTCACGAAGCTCATCACCTGATGATGCTTACGCGTCGGCTGCAGATATTGGCCGATGGTCAAGAAGTCGACATCGGCGGTGCGCAGGTCGTCCATCAGCTGCAGCACTTCGTTGCGCTCCTCGCCGAGGCCCACCATGATGCCCGACTTGGTGAACATGGTCGGGTCCAGTTCCTTGACCCGCTGCAGCAGGCGGACGGAGTGGAAGTAGCGCGCGCCGGGGCGAACCGTCAGATAATTGCCGGGCACGGTTTCCAGATTGTGGTTGAAGACGTCAGGCTTGGCAGCGACGACGCGCTCCAGGGCGCCCGGCTTCTTCAGGAAGTCCGGTGTCAGGATTTCGATCGTAGTCGAGGGCGAAGCGGCGCGGATCGCCCAGATGACTTTCTCGAAATGCTCGGCGCCGCCATCTTCCAGGTCGTCGCGGTCGACCGAGGTGATGACGACGTGGCTGAGGCCCATCTGCTTGACGGCCTTGGCGACGTTTTCCGGCTCCGCCATGTCGAGCGCGTTCGGCTTGCCGGTCGCGACGTTGCAGAAGGCGCAGGCGCGGGTACAGATCTCGCCCATGATCATGAAGGTGGCGTGCTTCTTGTCCCAGCACTCGCCGATATTCGGGCAGCCGGCTTCCTCGCAGACCGTGACGAGCTTGTGCTCCTTCACGATCGAGCGGGTTTCGGCATAGCCCTTCGATGTCGGCGCCTTCACGCGGATCCAGTCCGGCTTGCGCATGACTTCCGTATCCGGCCGATGCGCCTTCTCCGGGTGTCGCACGCGCTTGGCGTCCGGGTTGATCGTGTCGAGAATGGTGACCATGAAACGTCTACTTTCCGCCGCTTGAAATGCGGCCCTTCATCGCCGAGCGAATTTGGCGAGGAATATCAGAATGCATGCACCGATGAAACCGGTGATGAAAAAGCCAAGCCGGCCGCCGGGTACGCCGACATGCAGGGCCACCATCAGCGCCGCAGCTACGACCGAGCCGGCAATGCCGAGGATGATGTTCAGGATGACCCCATAGCGTGCGTCCATCAGCTTGCCCGCGAGCCAGCCCGCAAGACCGCCGATGATGATCAGACCCAGCCAACCTACGCTTTCCATCAAACCCTCTTTTCGGGCGCCCTTCAGGACAGTCCTGCCGGGCGTCGCGTTGCGTCTTAACGATGATGCTCTAGACGATCAATCTCGCCAACAGCACCACAATGATCGCACCGACCGTGGCATGGATGATCTCCACGACAAGCGCATTTTCAATGCCGAGCGATATCCCGAAATAACGGAAGAGGAAACCGCCCACGAAAGCCCCGATCACACCGCTCACCAGGCAACCGATGAGCCCACCGCCTCCAACGATCAGGCTCGCGAGGAAACCCGCGACCAGCCCGATGAGAAGAAAGACGATCCAACCTTCCGCCGTGATAGACATGTTGATTTCCCTTCCTGTTTTCCACCCCCTGGATAAAGGGCATGGTAGGAAATTATCAAGCGTTCAGTACCCGGCCATAGGCATCCAGCACGGCTTCCTTCATCGTTTCCGAAACGGTCGGATGCGGGAAGATCGTATGCATCAACTCTTCTTCGGTCGTCTCCAGGTTCATGGCGACGACGAAGCCCTGGATGAGTTCGGTCACTTCAGCGCCAACCATGTGCGCGCCGAGGAGCTCGCCGGTCTTCTTGTCGAAGATCACCTTGCAGAGACCCTGGTCTTCGCCAAGCGCGATCGCCTTGCCGTTGGCGACGAAGGAGAAGCGGCCGACGCGGATATCGCGGCCGAGTTCCTTGGCCTTGGCTTCGGTGAGGCCGACGGAAGCAACCTGCGGCTGGCAATAGGTGCAGCCCGGCACCTTGCTCTTGTCGGTCGGGTGAACATTCGGCAGGCCGGCGATCTTCTCGATGCAGACGACGCCCTCATGCTCGGCCTTGTGCGCCAGCATCGGAGGACCGGCAACGTCGCCGATCGCGTAGATGCCCGGCACGTTGGTCTTGCCGTAACCATCGATGACGACGCAGCCGCGGTCGGTCTTCACGCCGAGCGCCTCGAGGCCGAGGTTCTCAATGTTGCCCTGGACACCGACGGCCGAGATCATACGGTCGGCAACGATCTGCTGCACCTTGCCGTCTTCGGTTTCGACATGGGCAGTGATCGAGTTGGCAGCCTTATCGACCTTCGTGACCTTCGCCTTGGTGAAGATCTTCAGGCCGCGCCTCTCCAGCTGCTTGCGGGCAATGCCGGAGATTTCGGCATCCTCGACCGGCATGATGGTCGGCATGACTTCAACGACGGTGACGTCGACGCCCATCGAGCGATAGAAGCTTGCAAATTCAATGCCGATGGCGCCTGAACCCATGACGAGCAGAGACTTCGGCAGGAAGTCCGGCTTCAGCGCTTCGAAATAGGTCCAGATCAGCTTGCCGTCCGGCTCGATGCCTGGCAGCGCGCGCGGACGGGCTCCGGTCGCGACGATGATGTGCTTGGCGGTATAGGTGCCCTCGCCCTTGACGTTCTTCGGCACCGGATGCTGCGGCTCGACGACCGGCTTGGTCGACTTGCCGACAACGATCTCGCCCGGCTTGGTGATCTTGGCTTCGCCCCAGATGACGTCGACCTTGTTCTTCTTCATCAGGAAGCCGACGCCGGTGTTGAGCCGAGCGGAAACGCCACGTGAACGGGCGACCACGGCCTTCACATCCGCGCTGACCTTGCCTTCGAGAACGAGGCCGTAATCCTTCAGATGGTTGGAATGATCGAGAATTTCGGCCGAACGGAGCAGCGCCTTGGTGGGAATGCAGCCCCAGTTGAGGCAGATACCGCCCAGGTGCTCGCGCTCGACGATCGCGGTCTTCAGGCCAAGCTGGCCGGCGCGCACGGCGGCGACATAACCGCCCGGACCGGAGCCGATGATAATGACGTCGTAATTCTCAGCCATGTGTTTCCTGCCTTATTGCTGGCGGCGGATCGGAGCCGGCGCCTTGAATCTATCAGAGACCGAGCATCATCCGCACGATCGGCTCGAGGCCGCGACCGAGCGCCCGGGTGTTTTCCGCATCGAGATGAACGCCATCGAGCGGCGTGGTCACAGCGACCGTATTAGCGTCGAAGAAGCCGCATCCGAGTTCGTCCGCCAGATCGCTATAGAGCGTCGGCAGCTTGCTCGATTCCTTGACTGCGCCGAGAAAGCTGGCCGCAAAAGCGGCATTGGCCGTCTCGGTGATTGCCGGCGGGGCAACGATGAGGATATCGGGCACCTCGTAGTCGAACCCCCAGGCATGATTGCGGACCAGCTGGACCAGGCGGCTGATGCCCTGGAGAGCGGCAAAGGCCGAACCGGCAACGACGGGCTTCATGTCGTTGGTGCCGAGCATGATGATGACGAGATCAAGGGGATTGTGGGTCTGCAGGATCGTCGGCAGTATCCTCGCACCGTTGCGGTCGCAATCGGCGAGATGATCGTCGAAAGCGGTCGTGCGGCCGTTCAATCCTTCCGGGATCACGCGCACCTGGTTGCCGAGCGCCTTTTGCAGCACGCTCGGCCACCGATCTTCATAGGCATGACGGTCGACCGTTTCGGCACTGTAGCCCCATGTCAGCGAGTCGCCGTAACACAGAACAGTCTTGGTCATTCATGCCTCCGTGTCACAACAAAGCTCAGACGAGCATCCCCATCGGATTTTCGATGTAGCCCTTGAAGGCTGCCAGGAGCTCGGCACCGAGCGCACCGTCGACGGCGCGGTGGTCGGTCGACAGCGTGACGGTCATCACGTTGGCAATCACCATCTCGCCCTTCTTGACGATGACGCGCTGCTCGCCCGCGCCGACGGCCAGGATGGTTGCATGCGGCGGGTTGACGACGGCGGCGAAGTTCTTGACGCCCATCATGCCCATGTTCGACACGGCGGTCGTGCCGCCCTGATACTCCTCGGGCTTCAGCTTGCGCTCCTTGGCGCGCTTGCCATAGTCCTTCATCTCGTTGGAGATGGTGGAGAGCGTCTTCTGCTCGGCGCTGCGGATGATCGGGGTGATCAGGCCGCCCGGAATGGAGACGGCAACGCCGACATCGGCATGCTTGTGCTTGACCATGGCGCTGTCGGTCCAGGAAACGTTGGCATCCGGAACGTCGCGCAGCGCCAGCGCCAGGGCCTTGATGACCATGTCGTTGACCGAGAGCTTGTAGGCCGGCACGCCATCCTTCGACTTCGGAGCGGAATCGTTGAGCTGCGTGCGGAGAGCCAGCAGAGCATCGAGTTCGCAATCGACCGAAACGTAGAAGTGGGGGATCGTCTGCTTGGATTCCTGCAGGCGCTTTGCAATCGTCTTGCGCATGCCGTCGTGCGGGACGAGCTCGTAGGAACCCTGCTCGAACAGCTTGAGCACGGCGTCGTCGGACATGCCCTTCGCAGCGGCCGGAGCAGCGGCTGCTGTCGGCTGTGCGGCCGGCGTCGCTGCAGGAGCAGCCTTGGCGGTGCCGCCGGAAACGGCAGCTTCGATATCCTTCTTGACCACGCGGCCATGCGGGCCGGTGCCGGAAACCGCAGTCACATCGATGCCGGCTTCCTTGGCAAGACGGCGTGCAAGCGGAGACGCGAAGGTGCGCTGACCATCGTTTGCAGTCGGAGCCGATGCAACGGGTGCAGGTGCAGCCGCAGGAGCCGAAACGCTTGCCGGAGCCGGAGCCGCCGCAGGTGCGGCTTCCGCCTTCGGAGCTTCCTTGGCTGCCGGAGCAGCAGCGGCACCAGCGCCGGATGCTGCAGCCGCGACATCCTCGCCATCGGCAGCGATCACGGCGATCAGGGCATTGACCTTCACGCCTTGGGTGCCGGCAGGAACGACGATCTTGGCGACCGTGCCCTCATCGACAGCCTCGACTTCCATCGTTGCCTTGTCAGTCTCGATCTCGGCGATGACATCGCCGGACTTGATCTTGTCGCCTTCCTTGACCAGCCACTTGGCGAGGTTGCCCTCTTCCATGGTCGGCGAGAGGGCAGGCATGGTGATGTTGATAGGCATCGATGAGCCCTCCCCTTACTTGTAGCAAACGGCCTTCACCGCATCGACCACTTCGGCGACGCTCGGAAGCGCCAGCTTTTCGAGGTTGGCGGCGTATGGCATGGGTACGTCCTTGCCAGCGATCGTCAGGATCGGCGCATCGAGATAATCGAAGGCCTGCTGCATGACGCGGGTGGCGATTTCCGTGCCGACGGAGGACTGCGGGTAGCCTTCCTCGACGGTGACCAGGCGACCGGTCTTCTTGACCGATTCGATGATCGTCGGAAGATCCATCGGGCGGATGGTGCGCAGGTCGATGAGTTCGACATCGATACCCTGGGCTTCCAGCTCGGCGACGGCCTTCGTGGCATAGGTCATGCCGATGCCGAAAGAGACGACCGTCACGTCCTTGCCAGGACGATGAATGCGGGCCTTACCGATCGGCAGAACGAAGTTATCGAGCTTCGGCACATCGAAATGCTGACCGTAGAGGATTTCGTTCTCAAGGAAAATGACCGGGTTCGGATCGCGGATCGCAGCCTTGAGCAGGCCCTTGGCGTCGGCTGCCGTGTAGGGCATGACAACCTTGAGGCCCGGAATGTGGCTATACCAGGCGGCATAGTCCTGGCTGTGCTGAGCGCCGACGCGGGCAGCAGCACCGTTCGGGCCGCGGAAGACGATCGGAGCGCCCATCTGGCCACCGGACATGTACAGCGTCTTGGCGGCGGAATTGATGATCTGGTCGATCGCCTGCATGGCGAAGTTGAAGGTCATGAACTCGACAATCGGGCGGAGGCCGGCCATAGCGGCGCCGACGCCGATACCGGCAAAGCCGTGCTCGGTGATCGGGGTATCGATCACGCGGCGGGCGCCGAACTCCTGCAGCAGACCCTGGGTCACCTTGTAGGCACCCTGATATTCGGCGACTTCTTCACCCATGACGAAGACGTCTGGGTTGGCGCGCATTTCTTCGGCCATCGCATCGCGCAGCGCTTCACGCACTGTCATCGACACCATTTCCGTGCCGGCCGGAATTTCCGGATCAGCCGCAGCGGCAACCTTCGGCTGGGCCGGGACCGGCGCAGCGGCCGGCGCCGGAGCGGCGGCAGGCGCCTCGGTCTTTGCCGGCTCGGCAGCAGGTGCAGCCTTTGCGGACGAAATGGCGTCTGCGGATTCACCGTCCTGCAAGAGGATGGCGATCTTGGTGTTGACCTTGACGCCTTCGGTGCCGGCGTCGATCAGCAGCTTGCCGATCGTGCCTTCGTCGACGGCTTCCACTTCCATGGTGGCCTTGTCGGTTTCGATTTCGGCAATGACGTCACCGGAAACGACCTTGTCGCCTTCCTTCTTGAGCCATTTCGAAAGGGTGCCCTCTTCCATAGTCGGAGAAAGGGCGGGCATGAGAATGTCGATGGGCATAGTGTCCCTCCCCGATTTAGAGCAGAATGTCGGTGTAGAGCTCGGATGCATCCGGCTCCGGATCGTTCTGGGCGAAATCGGCGCTGTCTGCGACGATGTCGCGGACATCCTTGTCGATATCCTTCAGATCGTCCTCGGTCGCCCAGCCCTTTTCGAGCAAGCGAATACGGACCTGCTCGATCGGATCGTGCTCGGAGCGCATCTTCTGCACTTCATCCTTGGAACGGTACTTCGCCGGGTCGGACATGGAGTGACCGCGGTAGCGGTAAGTCAGCATTTCCAGGATGATCGGGCCCTTGCCGGAGCGGCAATGCGCAACGGCTTCGTCAGCCGCAGCCTTGACGGCGCGAACGTCCATACCATCGACCTGAATACCGGGAATGCCGAAGGAGGCGCCACGCTTGGAGAAATCGGCCTGGGCGGTGGCGCGAGCTGTCGAGGTGCCCATGGCGTAGCGGTTGTTTTCGATCACGAAGATCACGGGCAGCTTCCAGAGCTGCGCCATGTTGAAGCTTTCGTAGACCTGGCCCTGGTTGGCGGCACCATCGCCGAAATAGGCAACGCTGACATTGTCATTGCCGCGATACCAGTTGGCAAAGCCAAGACCGGTGCCGAGCGAAACCTGGGCGCCGACGATGCCATGACCGCCGTAGAAGTTCTTTTCCTTGGAGAACATGTGCATGGAGCCGCCCTTCCCTCGGGAATAGCCGCCCTGGCGTCCGGTGAGCTCGGCCATGACGCCGCGCGCGCTCATGCCGGTCGCCAGCATATGGCCATGGTCGCGATAGCCGGTAATGACCTGGTCGCCATCCTTCAGCGCCAGCTGCATGCCGACGACGACTGCTTCCTGACCGATGTAAAGGTGACAGAAGCCGCCGATGAAGCCCATGCCGTAAAGCTGGCCGGCCTTCTCTTCGAAGCGGCGGATCAGGAGCATCTCACGATAAGCCTTGAGCTCCGCATCACGATCGAAATCTGCGATCGGGCCGCCATTGGTTTCCTTGGCAGGCCTTGATGCTGTTTTACGGCTGGAAACGGTCGCGTTCTTTCGCGGCGCCATTCAACCCTCCCTGTGTGAGTAGCCTCGTTTTTTGGTGAGGCGTAACATAGGGAAGATTGTCCGCCACAGCAATGCTATAATTGCATGGCTCATATTCACCGCAAGTTATTGATATAAATCACAAAAATGCAATTAACCGAAATTCGGTTAATTGTGGCTATTTATTGAAGATGACGATCTCGTTCGCCTTGGAATAGGTCAACTGGTAGCGCGCATATTGATCGAGCATATCCTTATCCAGAGAGCCGTCGCTTAACAGCGCGACCTCCTTTTCAAGGTGCTCGCGCCTGGCGACAAGATCAGCCAGCTCCTTGGCACGGTCGACGCGGCGCTGCTCGAAAACCTCAGTCGCCTTCAGGCCGTAATCGCCATGAATGCAATGATAACCGAAGTAGCTCACAAAAGCGATGGTGATGGCGGGAAGGATGAGACGGCCGAACCTTCTCTTCTTATGATACTTTGTCCACATACTCGCTCGTCACGCTCTGGCTTTGCGCGATCTCCTCAAAGCCCGTTCGGCCCAAACAAGATCACATGAAATCAAATACCTGCAGCCAAGATAACCGGCAGAGATTAACTGTCCGTTGACTCTAACTGGCAGGACCAACAAAAAACCGCGCCCGAAGGCGCGGTTCGATCCAAGCAAACAATCTGGCCGCAGACCCGTGCGGATCCAAGGCTTCGGATATCAGCCACGAAGAATGGAGCGGCCGGCATATTTTGCCTGCGGGCCGAGCGCTTCCTCGATACGGATGAGCTGGTTGTACTTGGCAAGACGGTCCGAACGCGACAGCGAGCCGGTCTTGATCTGGCCGCAGTTGGTGGCGACAGCGAGATCGGCGATCGTGGAATCTTCCGTTTCGCCGGAGCGGTGCGACATGACGGCGGTGTAGTTCGCCTTGTGCGCAGTTTCCACGGCGTCTAGGGTCTCGGTCAGCGAGCCGATCTGGTTGACCTTGACGAGGATCGAGTTGGCTACACCCATGCCGATGCCATCACGCAGGCGGGCAGAGTTGGTGACGAACAGGTCGTCGCCGACGAGCTGGGTCTTCTTGCCGATGAGGTCGGTCAGCGTCTTCCAGCCTTCCCAATCGTCTTCAGCCATGCCGTCTTCGATCGAAACGATCGGGTATTTGGCTGCGAGTTCTGCGAGGTATTCAGCCATGGCGCCGGATTCCAGCGTGCGGCCTTCGCCCTCGAGAACATACTTGCCGTCCTTGAAGAATTCGGTCGAAGCGCAATCGAGGCCGAGAGCAATTTCTTCGCCCGGCTTGTAGCCGGCCTTCTCGATCGACTTCATGATGAAGTCGAGAGCTGCCGGGGCGCTGGAAAGGCCCGGTGCGAAACCACCTTCGTCACCGACGTTGGTGTTGTGGCCCTGCGATGCCAGTTCCTTCTTCAGAACGTGGAAAACTTCCGAACCCATGCGGACGGCTTCGCGGATCGAGTCAGCGCCGATCGGCAGGATCATGAATTCCTGGAAGTCGATCGGGTTGTCGGCATGGGCGCCACCGTTGATGATGTTCATCATCGGGACTGGCAGCAGGCGGGCGTGAGCGCCGCCGACATAACGGTAGAGCGGCAGGTTGGCGCTCTGGGCAGCAGCCTTGGCAACGGCGAGCGAGACGCCGAGGATGGCATTGGCGCCGAGGCGCGACTTGTTCGGCGTGCCGTCGAGCTCGATCATGATGTTGTCGAGCTGGATCTGGTTTTCGGCATCCATGCCGCCGATCGCGTCGAAGATTTCCGAATTGACGGCTTCGACGGCCTTCTCGACACCCTTGCCATGGTAGCGCTTGCCGCCATCGCGAAGCTCGACAGCTTCATGCGCGCCGGTCGACGCACCCGACGGAACCGCCGCGCGGCCCATGCTGCCATCTTCGAGGTAGACATCGACTTCGACAGTCGGATTGCCACGGCTGTCGAGAATCTCGCGGGCGATAATGTCGGTGATTGCGGTCATGATAGCTCCCTGCTCGCTGGTTTATAAATCGATTTAAATCGTCTTAATCGAAGGCGCGGAAATTTCAATGGCGATCCGCGCCGCGATTTGGCACTCCTGCAGGCCCGTAACGCAAGTTCATGTCAGCCTGTTGAATGCCGGCTACGTTTCAGGCCTTGGCGATGGCGTCGAAGGCCAGCAGCTTCTCCAGAAGCCGCGGCATATCCTTCAGATAGACCATGTTCGGGCCATCGGATGGTGCATTGTCCGGATCCTCATGCGTCTCGACAAAAACGCCTGCGACACCGACGGCAACGGCGGCGCGCGCCAGCGTCTCGACGAACCGGCGATCGCCGCCGGTCGAACCGCCCTGTCCGCCTGGCTGCTGCACGGAATGGGTCGCGTCGAAGATGACGGGCGCGCCCATCGCCGCCATGATCGGCAGCGAGCGCATGTCGGAAACAAGCGTATTGTAGCCAAAGGAGGCGCCGCGCTCGCAAAGAAGAATATTCGGATTGCCGCTTTCGTTCAGCTTGGCAAGCACGTTCTTCATATCCCATGGCGCCAGGAACTGGCCCTTCTTGACGTTGACCACGCGGCCGGTCTTGGCAGCGGCAACCAAAAGGTCCGTCTGGCGCGACAGGAAAGCTGGGATCTGCAGGATATCGACCGTCTTGGAAACGATGGCGCACTGCTCTTCCGTGTGGATGTCGGTCAGGACCGGGAAGCCATATTCCTTCTTCAGGTCTTCAAAAACCTCCAGCGCCTTTTCCAGCCCGATGCCGCGCTTGCCAGACAGCGATGTGCGGTTCGCCTTGTCGAAGGAGGACTTGTAGACGAGGCCGATGCCCAGCTTGCCGCAAAGTTCCTTCAAAACGCCGGCAACCATGAAAGCATGGTCGCGGCTTTCCATCTGGCAGGGACCGGCGATCAGCGACAGCTTTGCAGTATTGGAAAAAAGGACCTTGGAGGCACCCTCGCCGACGGTGACTTCGGAATTTGTGCTCATTTTATCTCCTCAAAGGCGAACAATGCGCCCTGACCGGGCGCCAACCTCGCCAATAGACGATTGTTCTTACGCGTATAGGTGACGCCGTTAGCAGTGAAATGCGACGATGTCACGGAAAGATCGCGCGTTTTGAAAAGGATTGCCCGCGCCCTGAGCCCCGGATCATTCGTGCGAACAGGCAGATCATAGAATGCCTCCATTCCTTCCGGCGTCAAAATCTCCAGATCGGCATTGGCAGTCCTGATTGTCAGGCCAAAGGAATGCTCCATAATGCGTGGGGCGCCGACAACCTCTTCGAAGAAACCGCGATAGACCGCCGGCTTCGGCGCGCAAAGCGCTACCCGCGCGATACCAGTCACGCCGTTCTCGTGACGCTCGAGCGCGCTGCGATCAGCCGGCAGCGGATTGATGCGCTGACAGCAGAAAGCGAGAAAATCCGGCGCGCGCAGATCGGCGGCAAAGGCAAGACGAAAGCCTGCCGTGGTTTCGGTTCCATCCGGCATCTTCATCGGACGGGAGAAATCCAGCATTCGCCCCGCCGAAATCGCCGCCGCGTTGAAACGCTTGTCATCCGCCACCGCATCATCCGTACCGAATACCACGGCCGAGAAGCCATCATCCCCCACCCGGAAACGATAAGCCTGATCGCGCGCGACGAAAACATTGCCATCCACGATGCTCTTCTCGCATTGCTCCGGAGATGCGACGCCCAGAGGTTCGAGATAGGTTTTATCGGCAAGGAAGACGCAGGCATTCTGAGTGCCAAAGGGATGGCGCGCATCTGGAGCCACCGTGAAACCGAGCTTGCCGAGGCGTTCGCGCGCCAGAGCGATATTGACGGTCGGCAGCACGAGATGATCCAGCGGATGCGGAGACGAAATCATGGCTTCTCCTGTTTGCTTGCGGAAGCAGATTTGCGCCCATCCCCCAAGCAATTCAAGATGGAAGGACGGAACATCCCGAAGCACACGACATGGATTGAAGGCGATCTCGCAAACGTGATTGCTGATTCTCTCCCATAGCCGGCTTATGCAGTAGTGTGGCACTTTGATCCAAATGCTGGGCGCACGGACTGAACGACAAGGCCCTGGAAGCGAACAGAGCGGCATTTCTCATATTTTTCCATGGGTTAACGCAGATATGGCGCCTCGATGTTCCGATCCGATCTATTCGCAAATGGTAATTATTTAACTGACCCCACAAGGCTTTACCGAAATTTAAGCACTTGCGGAACACATATGGAACATATAGTGTCCGTTCTGGATTTGTTTCACGGCTTTTCTTGATTCTGGGGTTCCAAGACGATGTTGACGCGCAAGCAGCAGGAACTGCTTCTCTTCATTCACGAACGCATGAAGGAATCCGGTGTTCCGCCATCCTTCGACGAGATGAAGGATGCACTGGATCTGGCATCCAAATCCGGCATTCACCGCCTGATCACGGCGCTAGAGGAGCGAGGTTTCATCCGCCGACTGCCGAACCGGGCCAGAGCGCTCGAAGTCATCAAGCTTCCCGACGCCTATAATCCGAGCCTGCAACAGCGCCGCGGTTTTTCGCCCAGCGTCATCGAGGGCAGCCTCGGCAAGCCACAGCCCGTTGCCCCGCCTGCTCCGTCGAAAGTGGCAAATGACGATCACAACGGCTCGGCGTCCGTACCTGTGATGGGCCGCATCGCCGCCGGCGTTCCGATCTCGGCCATCCAGAACAATACGCACGACATTACAGTTCCCGCCGACATGCTCGGCTCCGGCGAACATTATGCGCTTGAAGTTCGAGGAGATTCGATGATCGACGCCGGAATTTTCGACGGCGATACGGTCATTATCCGCAATTCGACCACGGCCAATCCCGGCGATATCGTCGTTGCACTCGTCGACGATGAAGAAGCTACCTTGAAGCGCTTCCGTCGCAAGGGTGCCTCCATCGCGCTGGAGGCCGCGAACCCAGCCTATGAAACCCGCATCTTCGGGCCGGATCGCGTCAAGGTTCAGGGCAAGCTCGTCGGCCTTATTCGTCGCTATCACTGACCGGTGAATTGTCCAGGACTGGTGGTGCCTTCGCAATTGGCGCGTCAAATTTGCCGGTGCGCCAATCATAGGTTCGATGCCTGGTCCATGGGCGCTGCGGGTTGTTGAATGCGGCTGATATAATAGGCTTGTCTGAGGTAAGCACCATTTCGATGGAGCCGGTTTTACGCAATGTCGCACCGGTTATGAGCGTTGCTCCGGAACGGCAATGGTCCAGCCGCAGCCGGATTGGCGTCACGATAATATTCCCGGTGTCGCAAGCCGCGGGCAGATAGGCTGCGTTCTCGATGGTGACCAATATCGCGCCGTTTTCGAGCATGGCGAGGCACCATGCTCCCTTCTGACAGGCAAAGCTGCCTTGCATGGTGCGGTCCAAAGCTTCTTCCATTGCGATGCGGACTGCCTTCTGCTCCTCGTTATTTAGTCGCTTATGCCGATCCGTCTTGCTGATCTGCGGAAGCCGGCTATCGGTCGGAAGCATGGTCGGCGGTTGATGTTCGGCTGCGACCAGTGCTTTTTGCCATTGCTCGAAGATGAAGGCCTGCGGTCTCTCGCGATTGGTGGCGAGGATATCGTCCTGGCGCAAGGCAACGAGAATGCCATCTTCCGAGATCATCAGATCCGGCTTCGGCACACCAGAGCCGAACGCGGCCACACCGACAGATGACAGCAGCAGCAACAGGCCCAGATGGCGAAGCCGGGTCCGCAGCATGCTCATGATCAGGAAGCCAGCGATGAAAGTCGGCATCAGCCAGCCGGGCTGGCGGCCAAAGGTAATGTCACCTCCCCACCCAGCCACCGTTTTTGCAATAGCGATCACAAGCTCCAGTCCCTCACCGGTGACTTTCCAGAACGGTCCATCGATTCCGAAAGGCATCAGCAGCATCGCCATCATACCGAAGGGCATGACGATGAAAGAGACGACGGGCATGGCCGCAAGGTTGGCAGCAAGTCCATATGTCGCCAACCGGTGAAAATGCTCGATCGAGAAAATGGCCGTCGACGCACCACCGATGAACGAGGTCGACATCACGCCCCCAAAGAAGCGCGTGATGAACAGTAGCGGACTTAACAGACGGATGCGCGGCAGGATGTTTTCGCGATGCCGCCGTCGTTTCCAGAGCGAATAGCCTGATACCAGCGCCAGCGTAGCGGCGTAAGACATCTGGAAACTCGGACCGAGTACCTGAGACGGTGACAAGACTAGGATGACGATGGCTGAGAGCGCCACATTGCGCAAGCTGATGGATGGCCTGTCGAAAAGTACGGCCACCAGCATGATCGCCATCATGATGAAGGCGCGTTCGGCGGAGACGCCGAATCCGGAAATGAGGTAATAGGCCGTTACCGTTAGAAGCGCGCCGAAGGCTGCGAACTTCTTCGTCGGCCAAGCCTGGACGACACCGGGAAACAGGCTGAACAAATAGCGCAGACCGACATAGAAGATGCCAGCCGACAACGCCATGTTGAGACCGGAAATTGCGATGATGTGGGTCAGGCCGGCAATTCTCAGAGCCTCGGTCGTATCCTTCGAGATCGCACGTCTCTCATCGGTGACAAGCGCTGCTGCAAAGGCGCCGGTATCTCCGGGCAAGGTTTGCCTGATGCGGTCGCCTATGCTGTTGCGCAGGCCAGCGAGCCAGATATCGGCCGCATCCAGTAACGAGCCGGCAGCATTGTCACCGGATGGCGATAATAATTCCGGCGTTCCGTAGGCAAAGCCATTCGCGCCGATGCCGTTGAAATAAGAGCTGAAGGCAAAATCGTTGAGACCCGTCAATGCCGGTCCGGCCGGAGGCGTCAGGCGCGCCCGGCCCCGGACCCGATCTCCCAGATCGAACGGCTCCGCCTACTTGCGCACGAAGACCGTAACCCGCTGCGGCGCGCGGCGGATAGAGGGTTTTTCCGTTGCCTCGACGCGGACGACATAGCGCCAGCGCCCATTGTCATAGGATTCCCGTCGCTCGATCTGCCCGGTCACAGTCGTCGTCACGGCCGAGTCGAGCATGACAGTGGAAACCCGCCAACTTTCCCACTGCGCGAGCGCCATACCCAGGCAGATGAGCATACCGGCGAAAAGCGTGTGATGAAGCAGCCTGCCCGCATCGCGCTTTAGCAAAAAGCCCAAAGCAAACAGAACGAGGCCTGCGAGAAACGCCTGCGGAGGCGGATCGACTTGCGCCTCGAACCAGATAATCGCACCCAAACCCATATAGATCGGCGCGAAAAGAACAGCACGGCCATGGGCCGCCGCCTCCGCAATCAAGCCGAGAACAGCGGTTCCAAGACGCTTCGGGACACGCAGGAAACGCGACGTCAGCGGCGCCTGATCCTGTGTTCGTTCCCATTGTCGCGCTTTGGCGCGAAGGGTAATCGTGGCGGAAAAGGCGTGAGGTTGCGGAGACGCGGTGACGTCCCTGCTCTCTTCCTGCTGGTCGGATGCCTCGAAATTAGGCACTCGCTGACTGCCCCCGCGCCAAATTACAGCTTCTGCGCGATTTGTGCCGTCACCACATAGTGAATTCAACTGAAATCGGCGGGAACAAAGCTCAATTGGACCGGTTTCCCGACGTAGCATACAAAAAGACGCTTCTGCAGTGCCCAAAAGTTGATACTGCATTGCACAATTCAGCGTTAGGATAACTTGGCATTAGGCTCTGGATCATATAGCTAGTCGGTAGTCGCTTAACCTTTTGGCGCTTTTTATGGCGTCAATCCCGCCAAATCTTGGAGGATCAGCATGACGGAACAAAGCGCGAAACTAACTTGGGGTGAAAAGACGGTGGACCTGCCGGTCAAGACCGGAACCATCGGCCCGAGTGTCATTGATATTGGTGCCCTTTATAAGAACACCTCCACTTTCACTTACGATCCTGGTTTCACCTCCACCGCATCGTGCGAGTCGAGCATCACCTATATCGATGGCGACGAAGGCGTTCTGCTGCACCGCGGCTATCCGATCGATCAGCTGGCCGAACACGGCGATTTCCTCGAAGTCTGCTACCTCCTTCTCTACGGCGAACTGCCGACGGCAGCGCAGAAGAAGGACTTCGACTATCGCGTGACCCACCACACGATGGTGCACGAGCAGATGTCGCGCTTCTTCACCGGCTTCCGCCGCGACGCGCATCCGATGGCCGTCATGTGCGGCTGTGTCGGCGCGCTCTCCGCCTTCTATCACGACTCGACCGACATCACCGATCCGCACCAGCGCATGGTCGCAAGCCTGCGCATGATCGCCAAGATGCCGACGCTTGCCGCCATGGCCTATAAGTACCATATCGGCCAGCCCTTCGTTTATCCGAAGAATGACCTCGACTATGCGTCGAACTTCCTGCGCATGTGCTTTGCCGTTCCGTGCGAAGAATATGTCGTCAACCCGGTGCTTGCCCGCGCCATGGACCGCATCTTCATCCTGCATGCAGATCACGAGCAGAACGCCTCGACTTCGACGGTTCGCCTGGCTGGTTCTTCCGGTGCCAATCCGTTTGCCTGTATCGCAGCAGGCATCGCCTGCCTCTGGGGACCAGCTCACGGCGGCGCCAACGAAGCGGCCCTGAACATGCTGAACGAAATCGGCACGGTCGACCGCATTCCGGAATTCATCGCCCGCGCCAAGGACAAGAACGACCCGTTCCGCCTGATGGGCTTCGGCCACCGCGTCTACAAGAATTACGACCCGCGCGCCAAGATCATGCAGAAGACCGCGCACGAGGTCCTCGGCGAGCTCGGCATCAAGGACGATCCGCTGCTCGACATCGCGATCGAACTGGAGCGCATTGCTCTGACGGACGAATATTTCATCGAGAAGAAGCTGTACCCGAACGTCGACTTCTATTCCGGCATCACGCTGAAGGCTCTCGGCTTCCCCACCACCATGTTCACCGTTCTCTTCGCTCTTGCCCGCACAGTTGGCTGGATCGCTCAGTGGAACGAAATGATCGAAGATCCGCATCAGCGCATCGGTCGTCCGCGCCAGCTCTACACCGGTGCTCCGCTGCGCGAATATGTGCCTGTTTCCAAGCGCTAAGCTTCGGTATTGAAACAAAAAAACCGGTCAGAGATGACCGGTTTTTTTATGGGCTAGAACATCCAGAACAATCTGTGCCGCCTTATCGCCGGGCGGCTCCTCGGTCTGCATTCGCTCCCAGACCAGATCGTAGCCCGCAAGCATCGCCGCACGCTCCAGTGTATCGCTCGACAACCGCTCAATATAACGGGCCAGCATACCCGGCCGCAGAACATCATTGATGAGTTCCGGAAGGACTGCATAGTCGGCGATGAGGTTCGGCAAGGCGGCCGTCCAGATCTTGATCCGCGACAGCACGAATTTCGCCAGCCATTCGGTCTTATAGGTCGAAACCACCGGAACCCCGGCTAGGCCCAATTCCAGGATCACGGTTCCGGAGGCGGCCATGGCAGCATCGGCCTCAGCAAAGGCGCTCCACTTGGCATCCTGCCCAACAAATATATCCGGCTGGACCTGCCAATTTTCCGTCAGCGAGCGAACCAGCGCCTCCTGCTTCGGCACTGTCGGCAGCAGAAAACGAAGATTATTATTTCTCCGGCTAAGTTCTTCGATAGCCTGCTCAAAAACCGGGAGTAGCTGCCGAATCTCAGATGCACGCGATCCAGGCAGAAGCAGGATCGTCTTTTGGGCATCGGGGGCCGCCAGACCGCGCAAGGCGCGCTGACGGCGAGTTTCCAGCAGATTAGCATCGACCGTCAGGCGGTGGCCGACATACGTAGTTGCCGGACCGCCCAGGCGCTCCATGGCAGCAGGCTCGAACGGCAATACGGCCAGTACATGGTCGACGTAAGCGAGCATCTTCTGCGCGCGATATTCCTTCCATGCCCAGACGCTGGGGCAGACGTAATCGATGATTGGCAGGTCGGGCAGCGCCTTGCGCACACGCTTGGCAACGCGATGAGTGAAATCGGGGCTATCGATGATCAGAAGCACATCGGGCTTTGCGGCAACGATCGCATCTGCCGTCTGTCGGATGCGGGCCAGTAACTTTGGCAGCCGCTTGATGACTTGAATGAAGCCCATGATCGAGAGCTCGGAGTAATCGAAGAGCGAGCGCAGACCTTGCGCCTCCAGCGCCTCGCCACCGACGCCCACCAGCTCGATCGCACCACCGTGACGCCGCTTCAGGGCCGCGACGAGATCGCCACCCAAGAGATCGCCGGAGACTTCTCCGGCAACGACGGCAAGCTTCAAAGGCGCGGCGCTCACATGAAGCCCTCGGCGATGAGGCCGCGATCGATGCCGCAGACGAAAATGCCGGCCTCGTCGGCAGCGCCAATTACCGCTTGCCGGTCGAGGATCAGCGCTCTACCGGCTTCGACCGCGACGCCGGCCAGTCCAGCCTTCTTGGCGTTCGATACCGTAGACACGCCGATCGACGGCAGATCAGCCCTGACATCCTGTTGCGGCTTGCAGAGCTTGACGAGCACGCCGCGCCGGCGCTTGGATATGCGTCCTGCCGCGCGCAGTTCGGCAACTCGCTCGATCATCTTGTCAGTACCCTCGGCGCCCTCGAGCGCGACAACGCGGCCTCCGACGCTGACAGCGCCCTGTCCAACATCCAAAAGCCCCAGCGCATCGGCGGCCCTTGCGCCCTGGGCAATATCGCGCAGATCCTCTTTCGCCGGTGAGAATTTTCCAAGCGGCCCGGTCGTCGCCAAAAGATCCGGCGCAATTTCATGCGCACCCACGACGCGAACGCCGCCGGCCTCGATCAGTCGTATGACCATCTGCAGAACGGCATTGTCCCCTCCCGAAAGAAGAGTGCGGATGGTGGAGGGTAATTCCTTGATGACGCGCCAGGTCGGATGCACCTGACGCCACGAAGGACGTCGTGCAACACCGCCCGACATGACAACACGATCGACACCGTGTCGGCGGAACATTGCCTCGAGACCGGCAAAATTGCCGACGCCAAGATTGGCATGATCGAAGGCAGACCAGTCGCGGTCCGCTTCGTCAGTCAAAGCAATAATGACAGGATTCTCTCCGGCTTGGCGGGCGGCATCGGCGACGTAAACCGGCAAAAGCCCACTGCCAGCGATGATCGCCAGTCTGCCCTTGGCGTTTTCGCTGGCCGAAACCACCCTCAGCTCTTGCCGCGATTCGGCGATGAAAGCGCACGGTCGCTTTCGGCAGCAATGAAATCGAGAATTTCCATCACTTCCTTGCAATCGGCATATTCCTCGCGGATAGCCGCTGCATTGTCGCGGATGGATCCTTCGCCTTCGAAGATGCTCTTGTAGGCGCGGCGAACGCGGTGAATGACGGCGCGATCTATCCCTGCGCGGCTCATCCCAACGACATTCAATCCTGACAACACGCCAGGATTGCCGTTCAACATGCCATAAGGGATGACATCGTAGCTGGCTGCCGTAAGCCCCCCAATGAAGGCTTGCCTGCCAATACGCGTGAACTGATGCACAGCGCAACCACCGCCGAGGATTGCACGGTCTTCAATGGTGACGTGTCCCGCCAGCATCACATTGTTCGACATGATGACATTGTTACCGACACGGCAATCATGTGCGACATGCGAATTGGCGAGAAAGAGGTTGTTGTTGCCGACGATCGTCTTGCCGCCGTAATCGGCCGTACCGGTGTTGATCGTCACGCCTTCGCGGATCGTGCAGTTCTCGCCGACATCAAGCGTCGTCTCTTCGCCGTGATGGTGAACGCTCTGCGGATCACCGCCCACAACGGCCATCGGAAAGATCTTCGTTCCCTTACCGATCGTCGTGCGGCCAGTCACGACTGCATTATTGAGCAACTGAATATCGTCGTGCAGAACGACTTTGGGACCGACATAGCAGAGCGGGCCGACAACAACATTCTCGCCGACGACCGCGCCGTCCTCGACAACCGCCAGCTTATGAATGCGGGCGCTCTTTGCGATGCTGCTCATGCCTGTTCCTGATCCTTCCGTACGATCATCGCACCGATATCAGCCTCGGCCACCAGAGAACCGTCGACCTTGGCATCGCAATGGAACTTCCAGATGGTGCCACGCTGCTTCTGCTTGACGACGTGGAACTCGACGCGGTCGCCCGGAACAACCGGCCTACGGAAGCGGGCGTTGTCGATCGTCATGAAGTAGACGAGGTTGCCGCCGATGCCATCCTTACGGGCGCAGATCGCTCCCGCAGTCTGCGCCATACCCTCGATGAGCAATACGCCCGGCATGATCGGCGATTCCGGAAAATGTCCGGTGAACTGCGGCTCGTTCGCTGTCACGTTCTTGATGCCGATCGCGGAATTATCGCTGTCAATCTCAATGATCTTGTCGACCATCAAGAAGGGATAGCGATGCGGCAAAAGCTTCATAATTTCCAGAACGTCAGCCGACGACAACGACGCCTTGGCTTCCTCAGTCATGCTCCGCACTCCCGTCTTTCTTGTCTCTGGCTCCTGACCGCTTCGCGATCTCCGCCGATTCCCTTAGAAAATCCCAAAGCGGCCGCGCCGGAAGGCCCGCATAACGCTCGCCCGCCGGGATGCTGTTCATCACACCGCTCTTGGCGCCGATCTGCACGCCGTCGCCGATGTGGATATGCCCGTTGAGACCCGCCTGGCCGCCGATCTGCACGCCATCGCCGATCACCGTGCTGCCGGCGATACCGACCTGACTGACGATAGCGCAGTGACGGCCAATGCGGACGTTATGTCCGATCTGGACCTGATTGTCGATCTTCGTGCCTTCGCCGATCACGGTATCATCCATGGTGCCGCGATCGATCGTGGTATTGGCGCCGATCTCGACATTGTCCTGGATGATGACGCGGCCGATCTGCACGATCTTGACCATACCACGCGGTCCCGGCGCATAGCCAAAACCGTCCTGACCGATGCGCGTGCCATTGTGGACGATGACGCCATTACCGAGATAGGCGCAGAGCACGCTCGCACCGCCGCCGATGCTGCAATTGCGCCCGATTTTGACACCCGGCCCGATGAGAGCGTTAGGGCCGATATAGGTCCCCTCGCCGATCTCTGCACCCGGGCCAATAATTGCACCCGGCTCGATGCCGACATTGGCCTCCAGCTTAGCGGTCGCATCGATCGTCGCGGCGGGCGAAATCGTCGCCGGATTCGCGGTAAACGTAACCGGCCTCATGGCTTGCGGATGCAGCAATGCACCGGCAATGGCGAAATCCGTATGCGGCTTCTTCGACAGAAGTACCGGGATGTGATCGGGGACGAAAGATCTCAGCGCCGGAAGGCAAATGATCGCCGAAGCCTTGCAAGTCTCCAGCTCACCACGATTCTTTCGGGAAAGGATATAACAAATGTCACCTTCGCCTGCCCGGTAGACGGGAGCGATAGATCTGATGACGACCTCCGAAGAGGTCGCGTCAGCCAGTTCCGCCCCAAGATGCTCAGCCAGCTGTTTCAAGCTGACGCCACCATGGGGCGGGAAAAAACCAGTATGTTCCATAAGCACCAGCTCCAGAACGGTGTTCAAGCCCGCAGTTCTGGACTGCCGATATCAGAACTGGTTGGCGATGCCAAACCGGAAATTCTCAGTCTTGTCGTAATCTTCCTTCAAGACCGGCACCGCATAGTCAACGCGGATGACACCGAACGGCGACGACCAGATCAGACCGGCACCCAGCGATGCGCGGATAGAGCTGTCGTTGTGAAGCGTATCGCCGAAGAGATTCGCCTTGTTGCCGTAGAGCGTGCCTGCATCAGCGAAGGCTGCGATACGCAGACCGATATCCTGAGGAACACCCGGCATCGGCATGCTCGCTTCAGCCGAAGCCGTGAAGTAAGTCGTGCCACCAAGCGGATCGCCATGCGACGAACGCGGACCGATACCAGCATTCTCGAAGCCGCGGATTTCACGGCCGCCGAGCGTGAACTGATCGAAGACGTTCAGCTTGCCATTCGTCGGCATCACATAGCCGGCACCCACCGTCAGCGAGCCGATGATATCGGCTTCGTCACTGATCATCTGGTAGTAACGAGCCTTACCGCTCAACTTGTAGAAGTCGGAGTCGCCACCGAGACCCGCAAACTCATGCGTGAACTTGGCGATGATGCCCTCACGCGGGAGGTTCTGATCGTCCAGCGTATTGTAGGTGAAGGTCTGCGAAACCGTCGACTGCACCCACGGACCGTTCTCGACGAGGTTGAGATACGGAGCCGAAAGATTGTTCTGCCAATCGTTCGTGCCGTCATAGGTCAGACGCTTGTAGTTGTAGCGCAGGGTCGTTGCCAGGTTCTCGGTGATCGGCGCAGTGACGCGCAGCGAGAAGCCTTCTTCCGAATAGTCGTAGTAATCGTCGCTCGACGTCTGGTTCTTGAAGATATCGAAACCGGCAGCCAGACGATAACCGAGGAAATAAGGCTCGGTGAACGAGATGTTGTAGGTACGATTGCCTTCCGTGCCGGCGCCTGCAGCGAGACGGATGTACTGACCGCGACCGAGGAAGTTCTTTTCTTCAACCGAGGCTTCGAGAAGCAGGCCGCCATTGTTGCCGACAGCGTAACCGGCGCCGATACCGAAGGAGCCGGTCGGCTGATCTTCGACATTGACGATAACAACGACGCGGTCCGGAGCGCTGCCCTGAGCCGTCGAGATATCGACCTTGGTAAAGTAGCCGAGCGCATCAAGACGACGCTTGGCGCGCGTGATCATTTCCTGGTTGAAAGCATCGCCTTCGTTCAGGTCGAACTCGCGGCGGATGACGTAATCGCGCGTGCGGGTGTTGCCGCGGATTTCGATACGCTCGACATAGGCGCGCTCACCCTGGTCGACGAGATATTCGATGCCGATGGTATGACCAGACAGATCACGGTTGCCGCGCGGCGTGATACGGGCGAACGGATAGCCGGCAGCCGCGACGCGCTTGGAAATGTTCTCGATCGAAGTCTGAATATCCTTGGCGCTGTAGACATCGCCCTTGTGGGTGATGACAAGGCCCTTCAGCTCGTCGGCATTGATACCCTCGACGGTCGAGATGACGTTGATGTCGCCGTAGGTGTAACGTGGGCCTTCATCGACGTTGAAATTCAGCGTGTACTCGTTGCTCTGCTCATTCAGCGTCGCATCGGCACTGACGACGCGGAAGTCGGCATAACCGTGATTGTAGTAGAACTGACGCAGCTGATCCTGATCGCCCTGCAGGCGCTCGGGGCTGTAGACGTCCTTACGCGTCAGGAACGAGAGGAAGTTACTCTTCTTCGTGCCGATGACCGAAGCAAGGCGACCGCTGCCATAAGCCTGGTTGCCAGAGAAATTGATCTTGTCGATCTTGGTACGCTCGCCTTCGTTGATGACGAAGGCCACGTTCAGACGGCCCGGCGCGACCTCGGCGGTCTGCGTCGTCACCTGCACATCATTACGACCGATGGATGCATAGGCATCCTTGATGGTCTTGACGTCAGCCTGAACGGTCGCCTCGTTATACGGGCCTGCAGCGTGCGTCTGCACGACGCCCTGAAGCTTGTCGTCCTTGATCTTGCGGTTGCCGTTGAAGACAACAGCGTTGATGAGCTTGTTTTCGCTGACCGATACGACCAGCGTGCTACCCGAAACGGTAATGTGGACATCGGAGAAATATCCGGTGGCATAGAGCTGCTTCACCGAAGCATCAATGTCACTGGCGGAGAAGCTCTTGCCGGGCTTGATCGTGATATTATCCCGGACGGCCGTCTCGCCGACGCGCCCAGCACCGCGAACGTCAACCCGCTGAATAACAGCTGCCTCAGCGACAGAAGCAGAGGCAAGGGTGATCACACCAGCGCCCGACGCAACAACACCTGCAGACAGCGCTACCGCCGACACTGCGTTCAAAAATTTTGAACCAGCCTTCATTTCACTTCTTACCTTTTTTCAATCGTCCCCAGCCTCGAGCGAACCCGATTCCGGCCACGTGTGTCGTTTTACCCGCTTTTGACATACAAGCAAGGGAGCACGTTAATTTCTGTTTACTTCATTTCAAAGCGTGGCCCATTCGCCACTACGGCTTTGAAACATCGTAAATAAATCGTAATTTTCCTCTCGTCGCCCCACTAGCCTATTCGGGAACTAATATCGTTCCAGGTCGCAAACACCATGAGCGAGAGCACCATCGCAAATCCAATCCGGAAAGCGATATCCTGCGCCCGTGCACCCAGAGGTTTTCCCCTTACGGCTTCAATCGCATAGAACATCAGATGGCCGCCATCAAGTACCGGGACCGGCATCAAATTTAATAACCCTATTGAAACAGAAAGTATGGCGGCGAATTGGAGCACCGCGGCAAAACCCAGGGTTGCCATCTGCCCCGACAGTTGCGCAACCCGAATAGGTCCTCCGAGCTGATCGGCCTTCATGTACCCGCCGATGACGTTGCCGAGATATTCAAAGGTGCCGGAAACGATACTGCCGGTCTGTTTCACCCCTTCGGAAAGCGCCCGCAGCGGCCCATAAGCCTCGTAACGCAGCTTGATCGGCTTCTGTCCGTCGCCGATCCCGATCGTGGCAATCTCCGTCCGAGCGCCGAAGACATCGGTCTCTTCCGACTTTTTCGGCGTCACGGTCACGTCGCGTGTCTGACCGTTGCGTTTCACCGAGAGCGAGATGGGCTTGTCGGCATGAGCTGCAGCATAACGCTGCACTTCGCCGACGGAGCCGATCGCTTTTCCATCCACAGAAAGAATGCGGTCACTGAGTTCCAAGCCTGCCGCCTGGGCCGGGCTGTCAGCACCGATCGACGCAATCAACGGATCAATCGGCGCGATGCCGATGCTGCCGACATCCTTCTTATTGCCGGATGCATCCGTATCCGGCAAAGCTTCGGGCGTCATCGTGAAATCGCGGATCATCCCATTACGCTGAACTGTCAGCACGATGCTCTTGCCAGGGTGCTCGGCGATGTAGCGGCCGATATCGTAATAGGTGGCAACATTATTGCCATCAACGGCAATCAAGCGGTCTCCCGCCTGCACGCCGGCCTTTGCCGCCGGTCCGGCCGACTCCACCGCAGTGACGACCGGATCGACCAGCGCAATTCCGATGCGACCCATTTCCATCTTGTTGCCGAACTGATCCGTGTCCTCCACCAGCTTTGGCACGATTCGGAAATCGCGATTCTGACCGTCGCGGTCGACAGTCAGTACGATAGTACGGCCCGGGCGCAGGCCGACATAGCGCTGCACTTCATCGAAAGTCGTCACTTTGTTGCCATCGACAGCGACCAGGCGGTCGCCTGATTCAATGCCAGCCTCCGCGGCCGCGCCGTCACGCGTCACCATGGCAACGACAGGATCAGCGACCGTGCGGCCGTAGACGCTGAAAAGAACGGCAAAGATCGCAATTGCGAGCAGGAAATTGGCAATCGGGCCTGCTGCCACGGTTGCAGCCCGCTTCCAGAGCTTGGCGCCGGCGAAGGATTGAGCGCGCTCCTCCTCCGTCATCGCCGAGAGCTGATCCACATCGGTCTTGCTGGAGGCATCCTCATCACCGAAGAATCGCACATAACCGCCGAGCGGAATGAGGGAAAGCTTCCAACGGGTGCCGTGCCTGTCGGTAAATCCGGCAATCTCCGGCCCGAAGCCGATCGAAAAAGCCATAATACGGATGCCCGACCAACGGCCCACCAGGTAATGGCCCATTTCGTGCACAAAAACGAGCAGCGACAGCACAAAAACAAACGTAATGACGTTGTTCGTCAAGAAACCGATGAAGCCAGCCGCGCTACCCATGCAACGATCCTGTTCGTGTTAGAGTGGTTCAAGCTTTCACGGAAGCTCCGAACTACTCCATCTTTCTGTTTTCTCGCAATTCCGGACGGAAAACCGCTGAGCGATTTTCCTGGAATTGCTCTGGTATCAGACCCCGAGCAGAACGCCGCCCAATGAAAAGGTCTCGCCGCCCATTGTCAGCGATATTACGATAGCCAACAAAAACGCCGCAAAACAAGCAAAAATTAGTCCATCGACCCGATCCATGACACCGCCATGTCCGGGAATCAGATGGCTGGAGTCTTTCACGCCAAACTTGCGCTTGATAAATGACTCGAATAGGTCACCGATCTGGCTGCAGACCGAAAGTACCAGGGCAAGGACGGGAATCCACAGATCTTCAGCTGAAAAGAAGCTCCAGACGACAGCGGCTCCCGCAACGACGGCTGCGACGGCGCCGCCGATTGCGCCCGACCATGTTTTACCCGGCGATATGCGTGGCGCAAGCTTCGGCCCGCCGATAGCGCGGCCAACGAAATAGGCAAAGATATCGGTCGCCCATACTACGGCAAAGATAAACAGCATCAGCACGAAGCCGCGAAAATCGTCATCGCGAATCTCGGCAAGGGCAATCGCCGTCAGTCCGGAATAGAATATACCGCCCGGCAGCCACCAGCTCTTGCCGCGCGCGGCGACCATGATCGCCGTGACAGCGACGAAGGCAGCAAGAACCTCTATGGAATAGACGGATTCGCTCAACGCGGTCGCGCCGGCGATCAATACGAGCCCAAGCCAGCCGAGCGCGTTTCCCTGAGGATCGCGGCCATGCAGATCTGATATCGTCGACCATTCATAATAGACGAGCAGCCCGATCACGGCAGACAGCAGGCGAAAGCCTGTGCCGCCATACCAGGTAGCAGCAAGAACGACGACAGCGAGAATAATGCCAGAGATAATGCGCAGCTTGAGTTCGCGGCTCATCAGGACCCCACGGCCGCCGCCTGCTTGGCGGAAAGGCCGCCAAAACGCCGGTCGCGAGCAGCATATTTCTCCAGCGCCGAGAAGAAGAGCTCGCGGCTGAAATCAGGCCAATAATCCGGCACGAACATGAATTCCGAATAAGCGGCCTGCCAGAGCAGGAAATTCGAGAGCCGCTCCTCGCCGCTCGTGCGGATGATGAGATCCGGATCGGGAATACCTGCCGTGTCGAGACGGGCATCGACCAAGTCCGCAGTGATGTCCTGCGGGCGCAGCCTTCCGGCTTCGACATCCTTGGCAAGACTTACGAAGGCACGCGTGATTTCGTCGCGCGAGCCGTAGTTGAAGGCAATGACCAGCGTCAGGGCCGTATTGTTCCTGGTGGTCTCCTCCGCCTCGAGCAGCAGGGGCAGGATATCGCCACGCAGACCGGTACGATCGCCGATGACACGGATACGTACGTTCTGGCGATGAAGTTCGGCAAGGTCCCGACGGATGAAGGCCTTGAGAAGGCCAAGGAGATCGCTCACCTCCGCCTCGGGCCTGCGCCAATTCTCCGAAGAGAAGGCAAACAGCGTGAGATATTTTATGCCGATGTCGCCCGCCGCCCGCACCGTCTCCCGAACCGCCTCCACGCCCTTGCGATGACCCATGGTGCGCGGCAGGCCGCGCGCATTGGCCCAGCGACCGTTGCCATCCATAATAATGGCAACGTGTTCAGGTACGGCAGACAACGTAGGAGCTGACATATGGGTCCGGTTTCGTTCAGCGGAAAGATGCTATGGTCTGGTAATCTAGGGCGCGGTCGCGGCTTTCAATATTGCGAAAAGCTCGACACTCCCCAGCGTACGATCAGACGTGCATGATTTCCTTTTCCTTGTCGGCTAGCAAGCGGTCGATTTCCGAAATCGTCTCATCCGTCATTTTCTGCACACGTTCGGACAACGAGCGGCTCTCGTCCTGACCGATTACGCCGTCTTTTTCGGCCTTTTTGAGGCCATCCATGCCATCGCGACGCACGTGGCGAATCGCTACCTTCGCCTTTTCGGCATATTCATGGGCGACCTTCACCAGCGAACGGCGCCGCTCTTCGTTGAGTTCCGGCAGCGGGATGCGCAGGTTCTGGCCATCGACGATCGGATTGAGGCCGAGATTGGATTCGCGGATGGCTCGCTCGGCGGCGCTGACCATCGACTTGTCCCATACCGACACGGTCAGCATGCGCGGCTCCGGCACGGTGATGTTGGCCACCTGATTCAGCGGCATGCGCGAGCCATAAGCTTCGATCGTCACAGGATCGAGAATGTTGGCGGATGCACGCCCGGTGCGCAGTGAGGCGATATCGCTCTTGAATGCCGCAATGGCGCCATCCATACGGCGCTTCAGTTCCTTGAGATCGCTGGCTTCACTCATGTCTATGCTCCCCTGTAATGAGGCGACACCGGGGCTGACCCGGCGTCACAGGAATATCAATTGTCTGATACGATGGTCTTGCGGCCGCCGCCGGTCAAGATTTCCGCGAAACCGCCCTTCTCGTGAATGGAGAAGACGACGATCGGAATGGAATTTTCGCGTGCAAGCGCAACGGCTGCGACATCCATGACCGCCAGCCCCTTCTCGAGCACTTGACTATGGGTCAGATGCTCAAAGCGCTCGGCATCGGGGAACTTCTTCGGATCGGCGGAATAGATGCCATCGACCTGAGTTCCCTTGAAGATCGCTTGGGCGCCCATTTCGGCGGCACGCAGCGCTGCGGCAGAATCGGTTGTGAAAAAGGGATTGCCGGTACCGCCGGCGAAGATCACCACGCGGCCGAGCGAGAGGTGGTAAAGCGTGGCGCGCTGCGAGAAGCTCTCGCAGATTTCCGGCATGGAGATGGCCGAGAGCACGACGGTATCGATATCAAGCTTGCGCAGCGAGGTCGCCAGGGCCAATGCATTGATGACCGTGCCAAGCATGCCCATGTGGTCGCCGGTCACGCGGTCCCCACCCTTGGAAGCCACGGCTACCCCGCGGAAGATGTTGCCGCCGCCGACGACGACACCGACCTCGACACCCATTTCGCGCGCCTGCGCAATGTCGCCGGCAATCCGGTCCGCGACGGTGACATCAATACCGAAACCCTGACTGCCCATCAGAGCTTCACCGGAGGCCTTGAGCAACACGCGCTTGTAGATCGGCTGGGACATCGTAGCTCCTTGAAGTGATCACCGGGGAATGATTGTGAAAGCCGGATACACGAAGGGCACCGCGTTGTCACGCGATGCCCTGACGTTTTCCCTGATATGGTTTCACCAAACCGGGATATGTCTCTTTTCGATCGGGCTTTTCTGCACGTCTTCAAACTGCGGAAAAGCCGTATCGTTTTGTTTCCTTACGCATTCCGAACGGAAAACCGTTAGGCACTTTTCCTGGAAATGCTCCGATCAGCCCTTGGCGACAGCTGCAACTTCTGCGGCGAAGTCGCTTTCTTCCTTCTCGACGCCTTCGCCGAGCAGCAGACGGGCCATGCCGGTGATTTCGATCGAGGCGCCGGCAGTCTTTTCAGCTTCCTTGAGGGCAGCACCGACCGTCAGGTCCGGATTGATGACGAAAGCCTGCGAGAGAAGAGCGACTTCCTCGAAGAACTTACGCATGCGGCCCTCGACCATCTTTTCGATGATGGCTTCTGGCTTGCCGGATTCGCGGGACTGTTCAATGAAGACGTTGCGTTCGCGCTCGGCGACGGCGGCGTCGACTTCTTCGGCACGGATAGCCAGCGGGTTGGTAGCAGCAATGTGCATGGCAATCTGACGGCCGATCGACGTCAGAACGGCCTTGTCACCGACCGACTTCAGGGCGACGAGAACACCGAGCTTGCCGATACCGTCACCGGCAGCGTTATGGATGTAAGTCGCCACGACGCCGTGCTCGACTTCCAGCTTGGCGGCACGACGCAGCGTCATGTTCTCGCCGATGGTTGCGATCGCGTCCTTGATGGCGTCGGCGACCGGCTTGCCGGATGCGGGATAGGTCGCAGCCGAAATAGCTTCAACCGTGCCGTCGGTGGACAGCGCAACTTCGGCGATACCGCGAGCGAGATCCTGGAAGGCATCGTTGCGGGCAACGAAGTCGGTTTCGGAGTTGAGCTCGACAACAACGGCCTTGTGACCGGCGCCGGCAATGGCGATCAGGCCTTCAGCGGCGGTGCGGCCGGACTTCTTGTCGGCCTTGGAGATGCCCTTGGCGCGCAGCCAGTCGATCGCGGCTTCGATATCGCCGTTCGTCTCGGTCAGCGCCTTCTTGCAGTCCATCATGCCCGCGCCAGACTTTTCGCGCAGTTCTTTCACCAGTGCAGCCGTAATCTCGGTCATAAGCTTCCTCTTGTCGGTTCATACGGTGCGGCGAAGGGCGTCAAGCCGAAGCGGCACCGATTTGAGGGACGAAATGTACCCGTAAGTATGACAGCGTTATGAAGCAGCGTCATACTGTGGAATTCTGTTTGGAACATGCCTGGATTTTCCGTCCAGGCGAGCAGTTACCAAAAACGCGATAAGGCCGCTCGAACTTGTTAAGTCGCAAACGGCCTTATCCCGGATGTCATTGCGCTTAGGCGGACAGTTTATTGTCCGCCTCTTGGCGCGATCAGGCTTCGGTGCCGTCCGCCAGGGTCGGCTCGACCGGAGCTTCTTCGGAAGCGCCGAGGTCACGGCCCGATGCGCTCTGCTGGCGAGCGATACCGTCGATGGCAGCGCGCGAGATCAGGTCGCAGTAAAGAGCGATGGCGCGCGAGGCGTCGTCGTTGCCCGGGATCGGATAGTCGATCAGGTCCGGATCGCAGTTCGAGTCGATGATTGCGACGACCGGGATGCCGAGGCGCTTGGCTTCGTCGATCGCGATCTTTTCCTTGTTGGTGTCGATGATGAACATCAGGTCCGGCGTGCCGCCCATGTCCTTGATACCGCCGAGGGCCTTGTCGAGCTTTTCGCGCTCGCGCTCAAGGTTCAGACGCTCCTTCTTGGTGAAGCCCTGGGCTTCGCCGGAGAGGATTTCGTCGAGCTTGCGCAGACGCTGGATCGAGTTGGAGATCGTCTTCCAGTTGGTCATCATGCCGCCGAGCCAGCG
>Ga0209437_100164_pt1 | contig 145317 bp, 128 predicted proteins | sample AraplaL_Cvi_mTSA_FD_184266 | JGI IMG/M metagenome (GOLD analysis project Ga0209437, IMG submission 184266) | Arabidopsis root microbial communities from the University of North Carolina, USA - plate scrape CL_Cvi_mTSA (SPAdes) (version 2) | ecosystem: Host-associated > Plants > Roots >...
TATTTTCCAACGTATCGGCAACCACATCTGTCAATACCCTGAAGCGATATTTCGGCGTCCACACAAAATGGTAAACACAATAGTAAAAGCTATGGGATAATTTTCTGTATTTCGTCACAAATACTAACATAGCGGTTTCTGGCATAGCCTTCACACCTAACCTACCGCCTTAGGCGGTGGTTTTGCTATTATAATAAAACAAAAAACCCTGTAAATGAGCATTTACAGGGTTTTGATACTTCGTGATATCGCTTGTTGTCGGGATGGCAGGATTCGAACCTGCGGCCTCCACATCCCAAATGTGGCGCGATACCGGGCTACGCTACATCCCGTTTGGGATTGCAAAGGTAGGATTTATATGTTCCTCCGCAAATATTTTTTAATAAATTTTTGTCTTTTTTTAATCTTGCGGCAGGCCCACAATTCACTGTAGTTTGTAGCTCCTATGGGTCAATAAGTTATGACTATCATAGCCAAATAAATTTCCGAACCGGCTCAAAAAAATTTATATCGTGGTAGTAACCGACCAATGAACGATAATAATTGAGATACAAATTGCGCAAATAAAACTAAGAAAAATCATAGTCCAGTAAATGAAACTCTTCATCAGGGGCATAAATTGTGATTTGGGTAAAGTAGCTCAATGACTTTAAAACGCCTCCGGCTAATTAAAAATATAATTAATCAACTTAAAAGAAACAGCAAAAAAAAATATGCGCGTTTTGCTTTTTTAATTCATCAAATCTGATTGCTAAGGTAAAAAATAAACGTAACATTCACATTACATGCAAATTATTTAGCCACAAGTATTTCCACATCATAATTAATAAAAACACCGCTCTCTATAACCCCCGTTATTGCCTTAATGCGCTGTTCATAGTCAGGCGCGATATGATCAAATTTTACATCGAGCAAAAAATTACCGTTTTCAGTAATAATAGGCCCGTCTTTTCCTTTAGCAAGGCGCAATGATATGTCTGTCGGGTTCAGTTCCTTTAACGCCGACTCCACATAGGTAAGCGCTCCTGTATAAATCTCGACCGGTACCGGGAATTTGGAGCCCAGCCTATCCACTATCTTACTCTCATCAACCAGAATGTATGCTTTATCACTGGAACGGATCAACAGCTTTTCTCTAAATAGCGCTCCTCCCCTACCTTTGATCAGGCTTTTATCAGGGTCAACCTCATCGGCACCGTCAAAGCACCAGCCGGGGCGATCTGTCAGCAACGTGGTAGTTGGTATCTGAAGATTCTCACAGGTCATTGCTATTTCCAGCGAGGCTGGGATAACCTGCACGGCAAGGCCCTCTTCCTTTACCCTCTTCGCAATGGCGAACAGCGCCATATAAACCGTCGAGCCTGATCCGGCCCCGATAATGTCGCCCGGCTGAACCTTTTGGGCGATCTGTTCAGCCACTTTTTGCTTGGCTTCGGCGTTAATTATCGTGTCTGACCATTTTAAATGATCTAAAAGGCTGCTATTCCACTTCATATTTTTCGTTGAGATTTATGCGATATGAAGTTAGCTGTTTATTTGCTGCGCGCTAAGCTCTAAATGAAATTTTACTATAAAAAGGTAAAACGCCTACAGCGCGCAAATCTTCTTTTCAATAGCCAATCGCTCAGGCACTGTTTTGATAATGGCCAATGCATTTTCGAAATTCATTTTGGCCTTTTGATTATTTATACCGGTGTACAAATCGCCAAGCAGCGCATAATAAAAATGATTCCCTGTCAATTTGAGTTTCTCGGCCACTTCGATAGCCTCCAGTTTACCATTTGCTTTCGAGAGTGCATAGGTCCGGTTCAGGGCGGCAACCGGCGAATATTCCAGCCTTAGGAGATGGTTGTAAAGCTGCAGGATATTGTCCCATTTCTCTTCAGTATCGGCCTGCTGCGTGTTCCAATAGGCTATACCGGCTTCCAGATGATATTTCGAAAGTACATCGCCTGTAGCGGCCTGTTTTAAATAATAGCCCCCCTTGCCTATCAGGTCTGCGTTCCAAAGGGCGGTATCCTGGTCGTCATATAATATTAGTTCACCCGTTTCGCTTAGCCTGGCGTCCAGCCGCGAGGTGTGGAAGCACATGAGCGACATCAGCGCATTCACACGGGGCTTGTTGGTGCTCTTATTCTCAATCAGCATATAACACAGCCGCATGGCCTCCAGGCAAAGCTCCTTCCGTATGGTTTGATCTCTACTGGCCGAATAATACCCCTCGCTGAACAAGAGATAAATTGTGGTTAACACCGCATCGAGCCTTTCGTTTATTTCTGCAGAGGTAGGCATTTCTATGCTTATATTTCCTTCCCGCAACTTTTCCCTCGCCCTAAACAAACGCTTATTAATAGTTTCCTTATTCGAAAGGAACGCCTCCGCGATCTCATCTATCCCAAAGCCACACAAAATCCGTAATGACAGCCCTATCTGCGACTCTACCGGAATCGATGGATGACAAACAGCAAAAATCATCTGCAACTGACTGTCGTTAATATTACGTTCTGATAGATCTATTTCAAAAGCCTCGGTTTCATTAATATTGCCTTTCACAGCCGGCGCAATTTTACTTTCGAACACCGCTTCGCGGTACAGTTGATTTCTCGCCTTGTTTTTGGCCACATTATAAAGCCAGGCAACAGGACTTGGTGGTAGCCCTTTCAGCGCCCACGTTTGTGCAGCCGTGATAAATGTTTCACTGGCAATGTCCTCTGCTGTTTCTACCTGTCCAAATCCAAAACGTTTACAGAGCACCGAAACTATTTTCCGGTACTCTGTTCTGAATAAATGCGGTATCAGTTCCTGCTGGTCCAAGGTTCATATCATTTAATGAATCCCGTCGTTACGGGCAATCCTGCGCACCTCCATTGTATTGCCTTCTCCTTGCAATACCGGGCTGCCTTTGGCAAACTCCACTGCTTCGTCCACCGATTCAGCTTTTACAATCAGATAGCCACCAATAGTTTCTTTTATTTCGCCGAATGGTCCATTGGTTACCACTTTGTTATGATGCACCACGCGGGCGTCGTCAAAAATAAGGCCGTTGCCAACAACAAATTTGTTTTGAGAGGCAATGCCGCCTACCCAGTCCATTGTTTGTTTCATCCAGATCTGCATCTGCTCAGGCGAGGCTATTTTGCTACCATCCTCGTGCCTGAAAATTAACATGAATTCGTCCATTTGCTTAATGTTTGTGGTTAATAAATATATTAATTACACACATAACAATTGCACTGAGATTATTTGGACAATGTTTTCTATCTTTTTTGGCGACGATCATTTGTAGAACAAAGTCCAAATCCTGTTTGCACCGATTAGGAACGAGCTAAACGCATCTAGGATGGGTCGTTTTTTAGATTGGAACAGGCTAAACTGCGTTTAGGGCATTCCCAAAAATCGTCCTTTCAAGGACAAAAAGGCATTTATAATATAAGGAAAGCATTATTTGAACTGATCCGTTACCAGGTATAACGCTTCAAAGAACAAAAACACCGAATCGTAAACAGAAGAGTTATGTTTAATTGGATTCTTACACAATATGCGAAAAAATCAGACAACATCCTAAAATAACGACAGGCCACCCTTTTGGGATAGCCTGTTGTAAATTTATAAAAATAGAACGTTGCGCCTTAGCTTACACCAACGACACGTCCTCTTTATTGTCCAGCACTTCGTATTCCGAGTTTTTGCTGATAAATTCCGGAACTATCTCCTTCATCTTGTTCACTACGCCCATTATATCGTTTTGCTTATTAAGGTCCAGCAATTCGCGGATGTCGTTTTGTACTTGCTCGTAAGGATATTCTATAACCTGCGAGATCTTTATTTTTTCGTGATAAGTAGGCATCGTATTTTCGCCATCGTTCAACAGCTCTTCGTATAGTTTCTCACCCGGGCGGAGGCCGGTGTAAACTATCTTGATGTCGCGGTCGGGCTGAAGGCCGGCCAATTGAATCATTTTCAGGGCCAGGTTGGTAATTTTAACCGGTTCGCCCATGTCGAAGATAAATATCTCGCCGCCGGTTCCCATAGTGCCCGCTTCCAGCACAAGGTGCACAGCCTCAGGGATTGTCATAAAATACCTGGTAATTTCCGGATGGGTCACCGTAATCGGCCCCCCTTTTTGTATCTGCGCCTTAAATCTCGGAATCACAGAACCATTGGAACCGAGAACGTTACCAAACCTGGTAGTGATAAAACGGGTAGTGCCGCTACGCTCAGGATCGTTTTTAAGTGATTGGATATATATCTCGGCAATACGTTTGGTGGTCCCCATAATATTCGAAGGGTTAACCGCTTTATCGGTCGAGATCATTACAAACTTATCAACACCAAATGCTACCGCAAGGTCGGCAACATATTTTGTGCCCAGCACATTAGTTAACACCCCTTCTGTTGGATTTTCCTCCATCATTGGCACATGCTTGTAGGCCGCTGCGTGGAATACCACTTCAGGCGTATAGTCAACAAACAGTTTGCGCATGCGTCCATAATTCCTAACATCGGCAATAAAGATCCTTATGGGCACATTCGGGAAACTTTCTTCCACCTGTAAGCGCAGTTCATGCAGTGGCGATTCCGCCTGGTCGCACAATATCACAAGGGCTGGTTTATAAGTCATCACCTGCTGTACAATTTCCGACCCGATAGAACCTGCAGCCCCCGTTACCAGCACACGTTTACCTTGCAGGTCTTCTGATATTCTTGTAGTATCTATTTGTATTGGTTTGCGCTGTAGCAGGTCCTCTATTTTCAGATCTTTTATTTGCTGCAAGTTAAGCTTGCCATAAATCCATTGGTCTGACGGCGGCACGGTAAGCACCTGAATACCCAGGGCCAGGCATTTTTCGAGCGCTATCTTTTTAGCCTGCTCATCAAGGTGATGATTCATAATAATCAGCCTGTCAACCTTACGTTTTTTGATCAGCTTATCGAGTTTATCTATATCATAAACCTTAAGTTGTTGAATTTCCTTATTGATTTTATTTGGATTATCATCCACGAAGCCAATTACCGAAAAGTTGGTTTTTACACTGCTTTCTAAAGCCTGCTTTACCAACACGGCACTGGTGTCTGATCCGTAGATCAGAACAACCGTTTTGGTTGCATTCGAATAGGTATTGATATAGTAGTAAGCGCTTTTTACGGCAGTACGCAGCAGGATTAATAATGTGCTCGATACCGAAAAGTTAACCAGCATTATCATGTCAATGGTTACTTTTTCTATAGGCCATTCGGGTAAAACCCACATGTTTATCAGCACCAGATAAATAATGGAACATGAAAACACAGCGCTAAAAATCCGTAACACATCGCGGGTATTCGAATAACGTATCAACCCAGTATGGATCCGCATAATGAACATTACCGCCAATGAAGTGACGCAATACAGACCCGTGTAAAGAAAAAAGTATCCTCTTAGTATATTGATGAATTCAAAACGGTAGACAATAAAATAAGAAATAGAGAACGATAGAGCAACAATAAAAAAATCTAATATTACTATAACCCATCGCGGCACAACGCTATTAAGTAGTAAATACTTTTTCATAAGATTGTTATTTGGCCAATGATAAAATTAAGATTATAATTTATAAAAAATACCATAATTCTAATAATATATTATTAATAAATAAAAGAACTATCTATATGAACCAAATCACTTAAACCGAACAACTCTCGTTCTTTATTTTCTTACAGTTAATCGTTGTTCCGTATTTTTCTGCTTTAGTGCTACATACAAACTCATAACTATACTTTTTGTTTTGAATTATTGTTATAAGCACTAAAACGTTTTGTGTTAACGTCAACTTAATAATAAACTTCAGCGAAACACTGCTTAATATTATCAGCAACCCTTCTCAGATCTTCAGTACTTAAATTCGATCCGGACGGCAAACACAAACCATTATTGAATAATGTTTCAGATACCCCGTTCAGATAGCAGGGGCTATTTTCAAATACCGGTTGCAAGTGCATTGGCTTCCACAACGGCCTCGATTCCACATTATCTTTTTCAAGTGCAATTCTGATAGCCTCCCGCGTAATACCATTATTTTTTTCGGGATCAACCAAAACCGCGGTAAGCCACCTGTTGCTAAAACAGCCTTCCGGTTCGCTTAAAAACTCAATGCCAGGCAATTCGGCAAATTCTTTTACATAAAATTCATATACAGCGCGCCTTTGTTTTACACGCTCATTCAGTACCAGCATCTGTCCTCTGCCAATAGCTGCGCATACGTTGCTCATGCGGTAATTGTAACCAATATCCGAATGTTGGTAATGCGGCGCTGCATCCCTTGCCTGTGTAGCCAAAAACCGCGCCTTAGTTATAAGATGCTCGTCATTTGACAACAGTGCACCACCGCCGCTGGTGGTTATGATCTTATTACCGTTGAATGATAGAATTCCCATTACCCCGAATGTTCCGGCGGGCTGATTGTTTAGCTTCGAGCCAAGCGCCTCGGCTGCATCCTCTATAACCGGAATTCCATATTTGTTGGCTATGGCAACTATTTCCTCCATTTTTGCCGGCATTCCGTAAATGTGCACGGCAATAATCGCTTTGGGCAACTTCCCTTTGCTTATCCGGTCTGTAATAGCTTCTTCCAATAAAGCCGGACACATGTTCCAGGTATCTTCCTCACTGTCTATAAATACAGGAACGGCTCCCTGATAAACTATAGGATTTGCCGATGCCGAAAAGGTAAGGCTTTGGCAAATAACCTCGTCGCCAGGCCCTACACCAAGCATAATTAGAGCGAGATGAAGCGCGGCTGTACCTGAGCTCAAAGCAGCAGCATATTTTGCACCTGTAAAATGCTCCAGATCGTTCTCAAAGCCGTTAACCATTGGCCCAAGGGGGGCTATCCAATTTGTATCGAAGGTCTCTTTCACAAACGGGAATTCCTGTTGCCCCATATGCGGACTGGATAACCAGATTTTAGAATTCATAGTATGTTTTTAGGTTGAATGTATTTCATAAACTGTAAAGCAAATTCTATACAACTATTAAATAGAACCTTTCTCTTGCATGCCGGTTACCCCACCCTTCTCTACAACTCCTGTTTTGTAAGCAGCCGTTTTAATTTATCGCTATTAAATATAACAATTTTTTAACAGCATAGCAATGACAAAATATCTTTTCTCGCGAAGGAAATATAAATGTCTGCATGCTCAAAATTGAATATTTAACAAGCCCAAAGGGCTTCGTATTGGTAAAAGCATGTATCAGCGCCAGAAGGCTACTTAATAATCGAATAGTTGCCGCAAAGGTAAACTGTTTATTGGTTTTCGATCAATAATTTATGTTAATATATTGCTAACAAGCATTATTTTTTCTCTACAAAAACGTAACTTGTTAATTTTCAGGTGCAAAGATATGTTTTTTTTCATTGCCGGCAAACTAAGCATTAAGTTGCCAATAAGTAATATCGCTTACTGTAAATTAATTTGAGAAGTTTATAACTGTAGTTGGCCTGAAAATAGAAAGTTTTTTTGAGCGATAGGGCTGTCTTAGGCCGGCCTCTTCCAGTCTTCCATAGAATTTTTCGGAGTCGGGATAAAGGGCCAAAAAATCATTGGGTAACTTTATTTTTATTTAGTTGATGATGATATTCGTTAAGCAATAACCCCCAAAAATATTTTTGTTCGTAACGTGCTACTATCATTTCACGGGCATTTGCTTTCATTTTGGCGTACAAATCTTTGTCGGCTATTAGTTTTTGCATCGCTATTTTCAGCGCGCCTACGTTTTTCGCAGGTATGATCAAGCCATTTTTTCCATCTTCTATAATTTCATTGCAGCCGTTTATATCCGTAACAATTGCCGGGAGTTCAAAACAAGCAGCCTGTAAAGGCACGTTAGGGAACCCTTCACGGTAAGAAGGAAATACAAGCGCATCGCTGATGACTAGGTAAGGCCGCACGTCGCCCTGGTAATCCATTGGTATAATATGCGCATTACGGTTAATTTCCTCATAGCACGCAGCCGAAAGCGGCCCCAGTTTCGGTTCGGCAGGCCCAACCAATATCAATTTAATATTTCCATAATCTTTGCTCAGTTGCTTAAACGCGGCTATCAATTCCTCTATCCCTTTATCTTTAACTAAACGGCCAATAAATACAAAAACAAAATCGCCGGGCGCTATACCATTTGCAAACTTAAATGCAGCAGCCATTTCGGTAAAAGCTTCAGATGGTTTAAAAAACTCTGTATCTATACCGTTGCTGCTACCATCGCCTATAACCCTTAATTTATCAGGCTTGCAAAGCCCGTGTTGAATAATAAATTCTTTAAGCCTGTTGGAGTTAGGGTAAACCTGTTTAGCGCAGGCAGTAGTTGTGCGCTCAGCATATTCTAATATAGTCCGTTTAACACCCCTGCTTTCCATTAAGGGCAGCCCGGCAACAGTATGAAGTCTAACCGGCACCCGGCAGCACCATGCGGCCAGCATTCCCAATAAGCCCGCCTTCGGCGTATGTGTGTGAACTATTTCGGGCTTCATTTTACTAAAAAGCCTGATCAATCTAAGCAAAGACAAAAAATCCTGAAACGGTGAGATCGTTCTGGTCATATTTATCACCAGGAACGGGCAGTCTTCTTTTTCTTCTATGATAGCTCTTCGGGGCGAGTCTGAGCTGATCATATAAACATCGAAGCCATTTTGCCGCATATAGTTCATCTGGCCTCCCAGCAATTTCTCTAACGACACAGGAACAGTAGTAATACGGATAAGTTTAGGGGTCATTTTTAGTAAAGATATAGGATATATATGCCTATTGTTCCATTGAAATGTTTAATTTGTTTGACAGCCTGGCTTTAAATTCATTCATTTCACCACTTATCTCTTCCTCTGAGCCTGATTGGTTTGTTTTGCGAAATTTCACGCCCTTTAGATGAATCGCCGGGCCAAGTTCATAATTCATCGCTGTTTTGATAGGCCGTGATACATCTACGATATTAACATTACTGATATCAATATTTCCATCAAGCTTTTTATTTTCGGCGCGCGCATAAAATCCGCCCAAAATAATACCGCAATATGATTGGGCGGCAGTAAGTCCGTTTACCTTAATATTTAATGTCTTTGCTTCTGGCCCCGGCAACCGGCTTAAACCAATTTGCAAAGCCGAAGTAGAATTATTGAACGACACGTAACCTGATATAGAAATATTATCGATAACCACTTTGCTGTTATTAGGTTCAATATCAATTCCGCTCATTGGCGCTGTTCCGTTGGTATTGCTTACCAGCGGGCTGGTCACGGTAATATTTTTACCGCCAGTTATTGTGATACCGTTCCTCCGGTTATTATCCAGGCAGGCCTGGTCAATAACTATATTGTCCGAAACATTTTTTACACTGTTGCCAATATAAATACCATCACCCCAGCAGGCTGATACACGCGGCCTGTATATTTCAACATCCGACGAGCCCATCACCTTGATACCAATACCCGCCTCGCCAGCGGTGCCCTGATGATTCAGCCTGTCGCCTTCTATAACAGGCGAAAACATTTTTACATTATCTGCATCATATATTTTAAATACAGCGTATCCTTTAAGCGAATTTGGCGCCAGCAAGATTTTTGAATCTTTACCAAAAAACACCACTGTATTACTTTTAAACTTTAAGCCATCGGTACCCACCAGCACCGGGAAATTAGGGAATATTATATGCTGATGCCCGTCTATTCCATTTTGCAGGTTTGACGTATAATCAACCGACCCATCTTTAACATAATTATCAGGAAGGCTTTTGGTCAGGTCGTAAGCGTCAGCCATTTCACTGCTTCGCGCAATGCTGTAGCTGCTATTCTCATCTGCATTTAAATGAGCTAAGAATCTTTTAGGCACAGGTTTGTATGAAAATTCCGGCACCTGCTGGTTTAAAAACACAAAATTGAAAGACAAAAATCCTATGGCCGCAACTGCCGCCGCGATAATTCCTTTATGTGAATTTTTCATGTCTGATTTTCTTTAAGAAAGATTTTCCCGAACTATTTCAATAAATCTATTTATCGACCTTTCTTTCAACTGTTTATCAAAAATAAAACGATTCTCAGCGGTATCTGTTTGCAAGGCTTTAAGCATCGCCTGTTCCAGGCTGGCTTCACTATTTGGATCGGCAGTAATAATGCCCGCGAGATATTCTATACCGCCGGCGCATTTTGTAGAAACCACTTTATGATTTTGCGACATCATTTGCAGCAAAACATTCGGGAAGCCTTCAATTCTGGATGAAACTACGCATAATTCAGCATATTTAAAATAATTGTAAACATCATTAGAAAAACCTGGTAAAAACACCGTATCGGTAAGCCCCAATCCATTTATCAGCTTAATTAACTCCGCTCTTTTCTTCCCCTCCCCTAATATTAATAGTTTAAGATGCGGAAATTCCTTTTTAATGCCTGCAAAAGCGGTTATTAAAATATCATATCCTTTTTCAGGAATAAGGCGCCCCGCCGACACGATATATCTGCCATATAAGCGCAGCTCTTCCTTGTTTATTTCGCCAGTAGTGATCGTATCAAGATTTATCGCGTTGTTTATAACAATTATCTTCGTCTTCTTCCCCAGCCACGGAATAGCCGCTATTAACTGTTGTTTCATATAATCTGTCTGGCAGATCAACAGATCTGCGGCCGGGTAGCCTATCCGGTATTGCAGCTTAAACAGGGCCAGCTTTATTCCCGTAAACCTCAGAAAAATAGATGTAGATTCGCGGCCAACAAAGTATTTTTTTTTCAGGATACCTAAACGTACAAACAGCCCTGTAATACCGGATAAGTGTACATGAGAAGTAAATATGTATTCGAAATTGATATTTCTTAAAGATAAAAGGTGCTTTAAAAAGGTCCAAACTCCCTTTCTTTCAGAACTACTCCCGGTATAATACAGGTGCACGTTGTGGTAATCAGCAAAATTCTGCCAGCCATTTTTTTCTTGTTTCTTTAAAAAAAGTACGTAAACGGTATATTTTTGCTCAACAAAATGGTCTGCCACCATTTTCAGGTATTGTTCGGCACCGCCCATAGTGTCATTTGGTAAGGCAATCAGGATATTTAGTGATTTCATCCAAAAATAACATTTACGCTTTTTGCTCTTTATCAAGAAATGGTTTATGGTCCTGTGATGTTATTTTCAATATTTTCTGTTTATAATTTACCTTATTATTTAACATATTATCACAAATATAGTTATCAAGCGCCCGTTTTTCTATGTTATCAAAGCTCTCAATAATTTTAGCCGGTACGCCGGCTACTACACTCCCTGCCGGTACCGATTTAGTTACTACCGATCCGGCAGCCACAATAACCCGGTCTTCTATCTTTACGCCAGGCATTATTAATGAATCTATTCCAATAAAAACATTGCTGCCTATGCTTATCGGGCTGTAAAAGTACCGCCTCCCCTTCTCGTCCCGCATCAACCACAACGAGCCGTCGTGTGTGATAAACTTAACCCCATAAGTTACCGTTACGTTATCCCCTATTGTTATCAGGAATGGCTCACTTCCCCAGTCGGTTGTGTATATCCGGCAGTTTTCTCCTATGGTGACACCAAGAAAACGAGCATACTTGAGTTTTCCCACAAACAAAAGAACCAGCAGCTCTTTCAATTTTTTAAACATTTTACCGGCTCTTCTAATCATCACTTACTGAAAAAGGTCTATCGCATTACCTACTACGGTATCGCTGTTAACAAAATAATCAACCCAAAATGGTCCGCTTACAATTGAACCTAATCCAAGCATCGGAAACAAATATCTAGCTATTGAAAAAGCCCAAAAAATAACAAGAAAAATTCTTATCCTTCCAATGTGTTTGCCCAACTGTCCAAAACCCGTAAAATCATCATGGTTAAGCAATAAAAATAACGTAATCCACATTAAGCACTGGGTAATGGTCAAAAACCTACCCACGCTGGGGATCAGGCTCAATATGTTGAAGATACCTGTCAGATAGAAACAATAAAGGAACATCCGGTTCAGGTTGTCGTTCTTTTCGATAAAAGAACGGTTTAGATTGTATGTAATTAGGAATAATACATTTATAACGGCCTTATAAACCAGATTAAATACCAGCACTATGTTACCGCCCGAAGTTTTCTGCGGTGTAGCGGCCGCCTGAAGGTAAATAACCGCCCTGTCATATATAAATGCCGGAAGATAATCGCTGGCTATGTCGCTATATTCGTCGGGGTGAATGCCGAACACGAAAAAGCTGAGGATATACAATACCAGGATTCCTCCCCTAACCATAACTCCCTTAATTTGCCGCGTGGCTAAAAAGCCCAGCGTTAAAATAATAATGAGATAAAAAGAAAAATGTATTAAAGGGGTAAGCATTAAAAAAGGAAACCGGCGATAGCTTTTCTCGTTTATAATAGGCAGCACACCAAAAATAAAAACCTGTGCGGCAGCATAAAAGTCGAAGCCGTTAATGTCCCACACAGGAATAACGAAGGAAAGCGCTACGGTAATCCATATACTTGCACTCCTAAGTTCTTTACTCATGAAATGGTACATGTAATCGAGGTTTCTGGAAAAAAAGTATCCAAAAAATATGCCGTATACTAAAAATTGAAAATGATAACTGTTGGTAAAGCCCGCCACAACAACCGACAAAAAATCACTTACTATTTCAATATGCCCCGCATTGGAAAAAAACGAACCGAACAAATCTGTAATGGTTGTGTGCAGGGCGTAATAATTTTCAAAATGGTTTTTATAACGCATTGCGTCGCCGGTATAGTTTATCGGCACTTGTATGGTATAGCCAAAAAACGCGGTGAACGCCCACACTATGTTTTTTGCCCACTTTTTCTTGAAATTTGCCAGCGATACAACATACAGCAGCAGCGGGCTGATAATAAAAAATAGCCATGCTAAAAAAACACGTTTACGATTTCTTATCTGTTCTATTTTTTCTATCAACTGTGTAATGTTTATTTGAGGTATTCTGTATCTCCCTGTTAGTTATTATCGCGTCACTCTGCCGTGCCGGCCTGTTGTTTGTAAGTGGATATCAAATCATCAACTATCCAGGTGTAAGGGTTAAAAGGCCCTTCAAAAAACTCGAGTTCTGTATTCCAATAGCCCACACAATTGGTATAGCCTACAGGTGTAAAACCAAAGCTTATTTCAACTATCAGCGGCTTTTTGTGCTTATCATAAACAAAATCGAATGCGCAGCATTGAGATTTCAATTTCTTTGCAACATTAAAAGATAGCGATAAGGTTTCATTGTCAAAATTTTCTTTCCCGTAAACAATATTGCCGCTGCCTGATGCCCGGAAATCATTCTGGCGCACCATTCTTTTAATAGCAAATGCTTTATTGCCAATAACTACCACCCTGATATCCGAATCGTTGTTATCAATAAAATCCTGTACGTAAAAATAGCCTTTTTCCAGTCTCGCCATCCGCTCATATTCTTTCGGCTTAATTATCCGCGCAATGCCACCAAAAACATTCTTTAAGGTGGCTTTTCCGTAGCGATATTTGTTTACCCTGTCGGCCAGGCCCTGCCACTTATTATAGGGGGAAAAACCAGCTCCAAAACTTTTATTGATCAGAGTAATCGCCTCTGCTTCTGATCTGATCAACCTGACGTTGCCCGCCCCAGCTCCGCCTCTTAACTTAAATACCTTTGGAAAGGTGGTTGTTTTGGCCCATACTATAGCAGCCTCCTTTTCATAAAACACGTATGAGGGCACTACAGGCGCTGCAATGCTTTCCAATAGATATTTTTGCCCAACCTTATCGTTAAAATGCCAACCGGTATTAAAATCCGGGAAAACGACCTTGCCCGCTTGCTGTAAAGAAAACAGTAAACCTTTGGCAAACAGCACATCGCGGTAATTGGCATGGTGATGGTGCCACATCACTATATCACAGTCGTGCAGTTGTTCTACAATATCATTATCATAGCAATTGATCAGCTTATAGGGTATATTTTTTTCATTAAGATAGTTTACCCAATAGTCAGAAAAATTACCCTTACGATGTTGTACGCCTATTTTCATCGCCTGTTAATATGTTTTTTTATTACTGCTTTTGATAAATCGGCATGTGCTTCACACCTTAATAAGTTAAGCATCAATGCTAAACCCCGCTTATTCACAAATACGTTAAGTAATTTCAGCTTATTAAAGGCAGCTTTTATATACGAATTTCTGATATAAGCCACCGGCGAAAAATAAGAAAGATACGATCGCTCTCTTTTATCCACATAGTCGCTCCAGTGCTTGTTAAGCGCATTGGTATCCTGAATTATCAGCTTGTATTCATCTACAGCTTTAAGCGTTTGAGCACTATTTTCAGCATTTTGCAACTGCAGCGCCAGGGTGTCTGGCGTCAATTCAACTGGCACCAGCGTTGTTCTTATTTCACGCCCGGCGCCTATGGCAGTCTGCAACACCAAGCCTGTGTACCATCCTTGGTGAACGGACTTTTGAGCAAACAAAAAATTACCCAGGCTATAATAAATTGGAACATTATTGTGTATCTCGTACCCGCTTATGCAATGCGTGTGATGACCAACTATAAGATCTGCACCATTTTCGGCATAAAACCTGTACTGCTTAACCATTCGCGGACTCGGTAAGTTGTAAAATTCGTGACCGCCGTGAATGATCAGAATAACAATATCCGAAACAGCCCGTTCCTCGCTAATTTGTTTTAAATTATCTATCAGATCCATCGGGTTGAAACCCGGCTCATCAGCCGTGGCCGCCGCCCATTCGTTCTCCGCAAAATTTATGACTGATATTTTTGTGCCTTTTATTTCTTTCCGAAAAACCTTTTTAGCCTGCTCCAAATTAAGGCCTGCGCCCACCGTCTTAATCTTATTTGCCGCGCAAAATTCCAAAGTATCGGTTAATCCGGCCTTGCCATAGTCAACCACATGATTATTGGCCAACGTAACAAGGCCTATGTTCAGTTTCTTTAGTAACGGAGCTATTGCCCTTGCCGATCCTTTAATATTCGGGCCCGATTTTAAGATCTTATTTTCTGCTCCGCAATCGGTAACCGGACATTCCAAATTTATGATATTAAGATCGTTATTGTTGAAGAGCTTCGCTATTCCCTTGCTAATCTTATCAGAAGAATAGTCATCGTCAAAGACTACAAAATCGCCGGCAATTACTATTTTAACATCTTCCATCATTTTATTAAATTAACAAAATTCCGCGCAACATTCTTTATATCATATTGATCCAAATCCGTTATCACGGCCCGATTGCGATAGTCTCCGTTCAAAAATTCATTAATTACCTGCTCATTCAGCCTATGCGAATTGACCGATAAAATGGGCCGCTTCGCCAAAAGATAATCGATCAGCTTACTCGGCGACTGCATTGCCGTGTCGTTTTCAATGTTAACCAAAAAACTTGCGCCATTCATTATTTTCAACAACTCAGTACGGGGTATATAATCGTTTATAAACAACTTGCCGGCAAGCTGCTCCTTAAATGGCGCTGCCATGGCTTTATTTTTTGTATAAATAAAGAATTTAAAATCGGTTTTTACCGTTGTTAGATAATTTAAAAACAACCCGGGGTCCCTTATCCCCTTGTAAAATGCGCCCGCGTAAATAAATACAGGCACCGGGTTGTCAGGCTCAGTATCACTCAGCAGAAGTTCATTAAAATCAAATCCTTGCGGAATCACTTTTATTTTATGATGAAACTCGCTAAAGTAGCCTTCTTTTGCTCCTTCAATTGGTACACTAATAAAATCTGCTTTGCGGCAAAACCATTTTTCAACATACCTGAAATAGAAATACCGCTTATGAAATTTATTCCCGAAGTAAGGGTCTCCGCAATCGGCTACCCATGTTCCGCTAAAATTATTGTTCCTTTTCCCGATAAATGAAGCCGCTCCCCAATGCAGTGGATAAGGCACAGCAACGGTAACCAAAAGATCAATATTCCTTTCACTTTTTAAACAGCGGGCAACTTTAAACATCAATTCAACATCCGGAAACTCAATTAGCCGATGAATGAGCCGCGTAAGCACTTTATTCAGGAAACTGCTCTTTACATCGTCGCTGCTGTTTCGCGTTGCAAAGCGCATTTTTCCCAGGTTTTTAATTTTTATATTGTGTTCGCGCTCAAAACCGGTATAGTCGTAATTGCCCAAAACACCGTATAGTGTAACATCGTGTCCCTCTCGTGCCAACTCTTTCGCCAATTCCGTAGCCCTGAATGATCGCGGTGCCTGGAAGGGGAATATTGTCCTGGATATGATAACAATTTTTTTACTGCTCATACACATTCAATATTTTTTCTACAATCCGTTCGGCGGCGTGCCCGTCCCACAAATTGGGGATCGCTCCCTTTTTCCATTCTCCCGCAAACAGTTTCTTCATTGCGGGCTTAATATTCAGGGGATCGGTCCCGATCAACTCATTTGTACCTGTCAAAATTGTTTCCGGCCGTTCTGTATTGTCACGCAAGGTTAAACACGGTATGTTCATTACAGTAGTTTCCTCCGTAATTCCGCCAGAGTCGGTAATAACGGCTTTTGAATTTCCTACCAGGTAATTAAACTCGAGGTACCCCAGGGGTTCTATTATTTTTAGCGTCGGCGCAGAAACATCCAGGTCATTAAATAACCTTGCCGTGCGCGGATGTATAGGGAATATGACAGGCAAGCCTTCTGCGTTTTCAACTATCTCATCAATCAATGCTTTCAATTTCCGGCCTTCGTCAACATTTGCAGGGCGGTGGAGCGTCATTACTAAATATTGCTTCTCGATCAAGCCTAACTCATTAAAAATGGCAGGCTTTATAAAACGCGACCGGTTTGCCAGCAGCGTATCTATCATCACATTACCTACATAAAATATGTCCGCTTCCTTAACACCGCTTTTAAGGAGGTTGTCGTTTGCAAATTCGCTGGTGGTAAAAAAGTAATCGGTAATGCTGTCGGTCACCATGCGGTTAATCTCCTCGGGCATCGTAAGATCAAATGACCGAATGCCGGCCTCAACATGTGCTACCCTTGTATTTAGTTTTTTGGCCACTATTGTACACGCCATTGTTGAGGTAACGTCGCCTACCACCAGTACCAGGTCGGCCGGATTTTGCAGCAGTTCTTTTTCGAAAGCTATCATAATGGCAGCAGTTTGTTCGGCCTGGCTCCCGCTGCCGCATTCAAGGTTAATATCCGGATCCGGGATATGCAATTCCCGGAAAAAATCCCCGCTCATCTTACTATCGTAATGCTGCCCGGTATGTACCAAACGATAACCCAACTTCGCGCCTGTAACCTGTCGTTTTTTTATAGCGTATATAATGGGAGCTATTTTTACAAAATTGGGCCTTGCGCCTGCTACAAGTGTAATGTTCATAGCTCATCTGTTTTTTAGTATGCCGGCAGGTACGCCTGCAAGTACAACATTGGGACCAAACGATTTTGTTACAACTGCGCCAGCCGCAACAATCACATTATCGCCAAGTTCAACGCCCGGCAAAATAATTGAATTGGCGCCCAGCCAGCAGTTGTTGCCAATAATTACAGGGCCGTCCTCATTATGTTTCTTGTAATCATCCAGGTCGTGATTCGCCGAAATGATCTTTACACCGGGAGCAAAAATGGTATTATCGCCAATCACCACTCCGTTTATGCCCTGGATATAACACCCGTTTGAATTTGCAAAATACCGCGCCACATTTTTGCCTATGGTTATCCGGCCATTGGCAATGGAGGTAAAGTGTACCATAAAAGGCATCTTGCTGTTTATTCTGAATATTTTTTGTACCGTAAAATTAATTAACCGCAACCCCCAGCTACACGGCGACAAGATATACTCCACTAAATTTGTTGGATAATTCTTCTTCCAATTCCGGGCCTTATACTTGCTAAACATTTTACAATCAATTAAACATCACACTCTTAATCACGGCGCACCAAGTAACGCCAGCTGCCTTCCTATTCAATTAGTATCGCTTATTTAATAACTTGTTGGTTATTGGCTTTACAACTGTTACGTAGTCTATCCCGAACAATTTTCCCGTCAGCAACAGTAAACTGATATAGACCGCGCCACTTATTGCCAGGTTTACTGCAACCGGGAAATGAACGGGAATAAATGATAATATCAATTTCACTAAAACTATAATAACACAAGTGTGTAAAAGTAACATGGCCAGGGCTCTAAACGGAAAAAAATCTAAAAACCCTATATTCAAGCTCTTCGCGGCGATGAAAACAAATACAAATAATTTCAGAATACTTAGCGCCGTAGTATTTATTGCAACCGCTTCCGGGGTATGAAATATCAGTATCACAATATAATTGGTTATCCACATCACGACGGCCAATACCATATGTCCGTTCGAATATACCTTGATTTTACCCATTGATAAAAACAACGGCGCAAATATTATGATATTAAAAAAGTTCAGAAACATATTTATCTGAAAATATATAGCTGAATTTGCGTAACGCTTTGAGTACAGCAAGACCATAATATCTGATGAATACATCATCGCAAATATCAGCAACGGATATAGGATCAATGCTGACTTTTCCATCGTATTGCGCCAGATACGTATCAGGTCATCAATGGCCGACTGTTCGTGAAAAGCCTTTGAAAACAATGGCATCAACACAACCGATGTGCTGGCGGTGACCATTGAAACAAACGGTAGCTCGGTAAAACCATTTGAGTATTCGGCGAATACATTAGCGCCAAAATAACGGCTGATAAAAAATTCATCCGATGCTTTAATGGCCATGCCCCATAAACTGGCAATCACCAGCGGTATGCTATAGTTGAATATCTCCTTGTAGTTAATTGGCGATTTTTCGGCCGTAATACCTTTAAATGGTATCTTTTTAAAAAAGTATGCCATTATCAGTCCAATAACAGAAACAACCAGCCAGCCATATATAGCCGAAATAAAGGTTCCATGCAAAAGCATTACTGGAAGCACAATAAATATCAGCATCAAAGCCCGTGTTACAATGTTAAAAATGGCTATGTAAACGTTTTTTTTATAGGTAGAAAATATACCCTCAATACCCAGCGTAGGCAACAGCAGCGTGGGTATAGGCGAAAACACCTTCAGTCCGTATTCCAGGTCTTTGTTCTTCAATATGTTTGCTATTATTCCCGAAAATGAGAAGAGAAATAACGAAAACACCAGCCCCGATAAAAAAAGCACTTTTGTTATTTGTGATACAATTGATTTGCCTTGCCTAATTTCAAATCTCGGCAAAAAATAAGCGTATACCCTTGGAAGGCCTGCTGTAAAAATAACAAGCAGTGACCCGTATACATAAACAATTTGCCGATATGTACCATAGTCGGCCTTGCTAAAATAACGCGATAAAATGGCGCCACTTATTAAAGTTAAGGCATACGAAAAAAAACTGCCTACCGCAACCCAAAAGGCTTGAATGGTATTGTTTGTATCTCTTTCCGTATCTATTGTTGGGGTAGACATTAGCAGGCACAATTAATTATAAACCTCCACGAAAAAAAGATCAGGCTTAGGCTGGGCAACATGTTAAATAACAAGGCGAGTTTTCGTATTGCTTAAGCCAATTACCTCAATTTTCCTCTGTTCTGTTTTCTTAAGCATAGTCAAAAGATATTCTTTATTTATTGTCATTTACTTTTCTTCTCTTAAATAATCCCCCTAAAAACGGTCGCCGTTTTTCCTCCTTGTGCTGGTAGTAGCCAGCACCGGCGCTATAGCGGTAACCATATCCGTAACGATAGCCATATCCGTAGCCATATCCACTTGCACTATAGTCGATAGAATTAAATATGATATTTAAATTAGGGAATTTTTTATCTCTATATAAGTCATCTATCATATACATCTGACTTTTCAGCGTATAATTATGCCTTACTATAAACATCGTTGCATTGGCAAATTCTGCAAGTATTTGCGCATCAGTAACTAAACCAACCGGCGGCGCGTCAATAATGATGTAGTCGAAGTCTTTCTTCAAATCGGCTATCAACTTCCCTATCTGGCCGTTACTCAGCAACTCGGCAGGGTTCGGCGGAACCGGTCCGCTGGTTATAATGTAGTAATTTTCCTGTTGAGGAGTTTGTTGTATGATTTCGTCATATGAGAGGTTTGATATCAGGTAGTTTGTCAAACCTTTTTCATTCGAGAGCCCCAGGGCAGCGTATAGTTTGGGTTTCCGGAGATCGAGCTCAAGAATAATGGTCTTTTTACCTGATAAGGCCAGGCTGGCCCCAAGATTAAGTGATACGAAGGATTTCCCTTCGCCGCTCACCCCGGATGTAAACAACAGCACTTTGTGTTTCTCCTCCGGGCTTATAAATTGCAGGTTAGTCCGTATGGCCCTGATCTGTTCCGCCACCATTGATCTCGGCCGTTCAATCGTTAATAACGGTATGATCTCATCCGAATGTGCAATTTCGCCCAAAATAGGTGTTCGCGTAATTTTATCGATATCCGAACGCCTGTTTAATTTGTCGTTCAGCATATCCTTTACGTAAATGATGCTGGCCGGAAGCGCAACTCCAAAAGCAAAAAATATAATTATGATGAGCAATTTAACAGGCTTTACAGGAACGGGAGTGCTTCTCGCTTCATCAATCGTCCGGCTGTCGGCAAGGTTCGATGCCAGCGACATTTGCTGCTCTTCACGCTTCTGCAAAAGAAAATTAAACAGCGCATTTTTCACTTCCTGCTGCCGCATTACATCCAGCAAGCCCCTTTCTTTTGACGGTACCTGCTTAATAATCGATTCAAATTTCTGATTTTTTTTATCTAACTGGCCTTTGGTGGCCAGTAAATTTGCTTTAAAGCTTTTAACAGCATGCTCAATAGCACTCCTCAATAAAGTGATCTGGTCATCAATTGATCGAACCACCGGGTTGGTTTCCGGCGTTGTTTGCAATAAGCTTTGTCTTTTTAGTTCGGCTTGCGATAGCTGCACCACAAGGCCTGTTAAAGTTGGGTCATCAATACCTAGCATTGAAGGCAACGTTGCGGTCTGCGTTTTCAGGTTATGTACATAAGACTCGAGGTTGTCCAGAACGCTTAGCTGTATATTAACCTTGCTTAAATCAACATCATTTGTTTGCACTCCTTCAATAAATGCAACCGATTGCGCATTAAGATCAGTGATATTATTAGTTGATTTATATTGCTCAACATTTTTTTCGGCGCTTCCAAGTTCGTTAGCTAACTTTCTCAATCGATCGTCAATGAATGCCAGTGTGGTTGATGTTACCTTGTTCTTATCTGCTACCGCCGCATTATTATACTCGGCAACCAAACGGTTCAGCATGTCCTTACCCCGTTTTGGTAGTGCATCCTGATAGGTAATTATCAATACAGTACCATCTTTGCTAACTGGGGTAACACTGAGCATTTTAGAATAGGTAATAAAAAATGCCGGAAGCTGTACAAATTTTACCAGAATATCTTTTTTAAAGTAACTGCGGGGGATATTTTTCGCTTCAAAAACAACAGTGCCCAACGATGTATGGATCGGGTGATTAGGCGCTACTCTTTTACCGTCAAGTATTACTTCTTTATCATTTACTATCGTTACGGTCAAAAAATCGGTGTAACTTGATAATGGTATAGGATCGATAAGCTGTACCTTAAACGGAAGGTTATACAATGGCACATTTCTTAACCCTCCGGGCGAAAAATACCCTACGTCAAGGCCCAATCCCTTTATGGTTTTTTCCATCAGGGTGTATGACTTGAGAATAGAAATTTCGTTGTCAAGAATTTTGGTTGATGAAAAAAGGTTAAGGCTTTTCAAAATGTCGTCGCTGTTACCAGCAGCAGGATTGCTTTTATCGTCCTTTATCAGCAGATCGGTTTCTATCTGATATAACGGCGTCGTTATTTTGATGTATGTGATACCTAACGCAAGAAATAGTATTATCGAAAAAACGAACCACTTCCAGTAAAAAAGATATCTGAAAAGTATCTCTTTTATATTAACTTCTTTTGAAGCGTCTCTACTAACCTGTGTATCGCGATTATCCGTACTCATAGCCTAATTTGTCATAATAAAAACGCTGCGTGTTATTTAAACCTGATTACAAGCAACACCAGGGCTGCAAGACTGCTAAGCAATATAGGCAAAAGGCGCAAAGTTGGATCGGTTTGCGCGGCCTTTGTTTTTGTTTGTTCAACATAAACTATATCACCCGAGTGCAAATAATAATAGGGAGAAGAAAATATATCCCTGCTGTTTAAATTGATACGGCCAAATTCCTTTTTGCCGTTATTATCTCGTATCACCGTAACATTTTCATGCTTTGCAAAAGGAGTAAAATCGCCGGCAAGAGTTATGGCTTCGGGCACGGTTACCCTTTCATTTTGAATTACGTAAACGTTAGGGTGTACAACTTCGCCCATTACCAATATTTTGTAATTTAAAAAGCGAACGTTAACCGTAGGTTCTTTAAGGTAAATTAATAATCGGCGTTTAATGGTGTCTCTTGCTTCGGTTGTGGTAAGGCCGGCTACATTAACCTGGCCAATTATAGGAAGTTCGATAACGCCCTGGGGGTCTACCAGAAAACCGCTTGCCGATTGCGGCGCCGCGGGAGACGGTACAGACGAGCCCGGAGGAGCCCCTGCAATAGTATTATCTGCGCCGCTCGATCCTGAAAATGGATTGAAGAAACTGCTGGCGGCGGGATTTAGCGAATTTACATAAATAGATAAGATGTCGCCCGGCTGAATCTTAGGAATATAGATCTTCGATACATTTACAGTATCGGTTTGGTTAGCATCTTTTTGGAAATAAATATATTTTTTTTGATCGACGCAGGAGGTTAGTATTGTCGCAAATATGAATAGTAAATAAAGTCTCGGTTGTAATTTTTTTTTCATTATTTAAGCCCACAAAGAAATTTGTTATCAAATAAGACAACATTCGCTGCTAAAAATATAATTTTTCGTTTATATTTTAATTAATCGTACCGCTTTTAGTTAATGAATCCAACAGTGTCTTTTCAAATATCTACAACCGATCTACCCGGTGGGGTTTTATTGCCGCAAATATTATTGCGTAAATTCTTTGTATATTAAAATTGTGATAATGATTTATTTTTCCTGGAAAGGCTCACTTTGCATTTGCAGTTCCCGACACAGGGAAACTTCTATATAAATGACCTTAATTCAGGAAAAAAACTGGTTTATATTAAACAGCTATTTCAAAACTGTTTTCTTGGTCTCTTTTCTCTTTTAAAATCACCGCCGCCGCGGAATGACGCACGTTTAATAACCGGTTTATCTTCCCTTATTTTTACATTGATCACACGCCCCTGTACTTTGGTTCCGTCAAGCGCCTCTATAGCCCGTTCAGCGCCTTCCTGGCTCACCATTTCAAGAAATGCATATCCTTTGCATATTCTTGTCTTTTTATCGCGCACAATTTTAATAGTGCTGATATCGCCATGAAACCCGACAAGCATCGCGATGTCAAGTTCGGTAAAGTCCAGTGGAAAGCCACCGAAAAAAAGTTTAACCATAGTTTTATTGATACACTAATCCCGCCAAATATAAATAAATGTACGAACTATTATTATCGGATAAAAATTCATTATGCGAATAACTTTTGTCCTGTTTTTAGCCATTATTCCATGCCTCCCACGCACTTCGCTGTCGCGTCACCCCTACATTACCTCTACAAAATTTCATCTCTTCTGTATGCGTATGCCCAAATTGCGGGTCGCTCTTTAGGCTGAATACCGGTTTTCGTATTACTTAACACAGTTTGCTGCGAAATTAGCGTATCACGAAAAAAAGATTCCACCGCTCAATTTCGCCCATATACCTCATAAACGCGCTTTCGCAAACCATAGACCTTGCGATTTATACGTATCGAAATATTTGTAAGTAGTTTACAATCAATTATTTATGATAATTATTTAGTTTTACAACACCGAAAACCAATACCACGGCTATACATAATGTAATAAATCGTAGTCTGCTTAAAAACCGATACTGCTAATTATGGTGCTTTAAATGGAGAACGGTTGTTAACTAAGGCTTAACCAATTAACCCAATTATATTAACCTTTAATTACTATTTTATGAAAGCAAAATTTAACTATTACTTGTTATCGGGCCTGCTTGCGATGCTGTTTGCGCTATCGTCCTGCCACAAAGACAACATTAAGGATTTCGGCCCGAAAAGTCCTGATCTATCCTCAAAAAACAACCAGACGCCTGATGTGGTCACCGCAGCTACCTTTAAGGTGGTGGGTTATATGCCAAGTTGGGAGGGCGATGTCAATGCTGTACAATACAGCAAGCTTACCCACATTAACTACGCGTTCCTGATCCCCAACACCGATGGCTCTCTGCAGGCGCTCGATAACACGCCAAAATTCCAGAGTCTGATCACCACAGCGCACAACAATGGTGTAAAGGTGATCATCTCTGTTGGCGGCGGTGGCGGCGGCGATGCCTTTCATACCATCGTAGCCAGCGCGGGAACACGTACGGCATTCGTGAACAACATGGTAAGCTTTTGCAATCAATATAATTGCGATGGTGTGGACGTGGATTGGGAGTTCCCGTCTGCCGGTACCGAAGCTAACAATTTCCTGACGCTGATGCAGCAGCTGGCTACTGCCATGCACAACAGCGGCAGGGTTTGCACCATAGCGGTTATTTCAACAGGCGCAACCTATATTACCAGCGGCATGTTCACCGCGCTCGACTGGCTGAACATTATGGATTATGATGATAACAATTTCCAGCACTCTACTTATCAATCGGCTGTTGATTGTTTAAATTACTGGAGTGGCCGCGGTTTACCTATCGAAAAAACCATTTTGGGGGTTCCTTTTTATGCCCGCGATAATCGTTACGATTATTCAACTCTTAATTACAACCTTGTGCTTAATATGGGCGGCAGTCCTAATTCAGACACATTCCAAACCTATGGTTATAACGGTATTCCAACCATCACCGCAAAAACTAACCTGGCGTTCGACAAGGGCATCGGCGGTATGATGATTTGGGAGTTAGCCGGTGATGCAACGGGCGCCAATTCGCTGTTATCTGCCATTCACAATGTGATCGTAGCTCGCGGAAACGGCGGTGGCGGCGGCACCACAACCGCCCCTATCGGCCAGGTTATCACGTTGAAAGGCTTCAACAATATGTACGTGAGCGGCGAAAACGGCACACAAGCCATGACCTGTACCCGCCCTACCGCACAAGCATGGGAACAATTCACAGTAGTTGATGCAGGCGGCGGCAAAATTGCATTGCGCAGCATGGGCAAATACGTATCGTCTGAAAACGGCACGCAGCCCATTACCTGTAACCGCACCACCTTCAGCGATTGGGAAAAATTTGATTGGGTGCCAACGCCAGACGGCAAGGTAACCCTCCGGGGCAATAACGGCAAATTTATCTCGAGCGAAAACGGAACACAGGCCATGACCTGCAACCGCTCAACGGCGTCAGGCTGGGAAGCCTTCGGCGTGAATCAATAATTACATTGCTCCTAAACCAAAACGGTGACCCTGTCTGCTTTTCTTTGAGCAGATAGGGCTCTGTATCATCAAAACAGACTTACATCTGCCTGTAAAAGAGCCTGCGTAGTAATTACTCAGGCTTATTTTTAACCAACCCACCTTGGCCCAATGTTGGCAGCAAACACCCCAACAAACCTTGCTCAGTAGAAGCGTAAACACGCTATGTATTTCTCTTTGCTTTGGTTAGAGACTGAGGCGGGGAAAAACAAAAAGGGCCTGTACTTTATTGCACAGGCCCTTTTTAATTAATGTCGATGGAATTATTTCTTCTTCACAACCGGAGCGGCTGTTTTAGAGTTTGAAGCCGATTGCCTGGCGTAAACCGGGAAAATAAAGCTCAGATTCGTAGCAATATTTGTATTGTTGTACTTGATAGAAGCAAAGCTATGACAGCTGATACATGACGCATCCAACTGAATATAAGTTTCAAGAGTGGTATTCGCCAAAAAGTTCGGCGCCATTGGCTGCGGGAAAACTTCTGCCAATTGCCATTGCGAACCAATCAAACGATAGTTAGCCCAAACCGAACCTTTTAACTGTTCTTGCCATAATTTGTTGATCATTTCCGTGTACTTATAAATAGGGTATGTCCTTACAGCCTGTGTACCAAACGAAGTAGGTAATTGCTGTCCCGGTGCCTTGGTGGCATATTTAATGGCGTAAGGCGGTTTAACCTCCCAAATGTATTGGCCGTTATCGCCCTGCAGGGTATCAGGCGCCAGGTTTGGTGTGCAATTTAAGCACAATGGATTATAAAACGACCAGATCTTGTTACTACCCTGCGCTTCCTGCGGATTATCAGGTGTGTTATCAATATGTTCAAAAGTACTCCACACCTCCCTGTTGCTCAGCTTATTGGTTTTGCGGATAATGTGCATCCCTACCAAACCAACGGTAACATTTTTAATAACCAGCGGCTGATGATTGCGGGTATGCAGGCTATCGATATAAATAGTGGCCTTACGGCAATAAAAGCGGGTGGTATCGTCACCCTGCGCAGGGATCAATAAACGCCATGTAGCTTTAACCTCCATGCTGCCCACATTGTTAGTGGCCGAATCACTTGCCGGCAGGTTAATAGCATTATTATGCTTAATGCCCATATTATAAATCCCCTCGGTATTGGTCAGGTTACTATCGATCACAAATTTTGATTCGATGGGGTTCATTTTTATCTCGTAAAGTGCAAAGTTGAGGTTACGGTCAATCAATGGGTGACCGTCGGCTTCCTGGAAACCGTTCAACTTTGAAGCATCAACCGTCTTGCCGGTGTGCAGCAGGCGCGGCGATTTTGAATCGAGATACAGGAATTTCTGACCACCTTTTTTAGCCTCGCCAAGCCTCAGCGTAAGTCCGCCGTTAGTTTGGCCGAACACTTCTGCCGGATCCAGATAATGTTCCCAAACACGCGGCGCATTAGGCGAATCAGTGATTGAAGTACCAATAGGCTTACCGGCAGCATCTGCCGGCCAGTTCAGGGCAATAAAGCTTTGCCACGAGAAAACGTCAAAAGGCGGCTGATGCAGCGAATCGAGGAACGAATCGTAGCCTACGCCAAATTTTTCATTAACGTCGATAGGAATAATGGAGCACGGGCCTGGGGTTGACGGTGAACTGCAAAATGCATTGTAGATGTTAGATGAGCCGGATGAGCCCGCGCCCTTGTTAATTTGATTGCACGCGAAAATACCGCCGGTAATAACAACGACAGCAATAACGATTAGCCTTTTCATTTGGATGAGGTTTAGAATTGTGAATTTCAGGTTAAGTATCAGTAGTAAAAATAGGAATATAATTTTGATTGTCAGTATAAAAATAAAGCCCGTAAATAAATTTACAGGCTTTAATAACTAAGCAGTTAATTAAAATATCAGGCGCTGAAACCGCCCCTTTCTTCCAGCTTATCAAAATTCAGCATATCCCTGGTATTTTTCTGCACTGCAATGGCAGCAAACATGGTAAGCAGGAATGACATGGCATAAAAACCTTTTTCGCTTAAGGTGAGGGTTGCATTCCACAACCCTATTGTAAGTAGAGAGATGCAAATAAGCGTGCATGCCCAACTCAATCCATAGTAGATATTGGTTACCTGTATACCTTCCAGCCGGTCACGTACGCTTTTTTGAACCGATATGGCGGCAAACAAGCCAAAAAGCAGTATGGTAAAATAATAACCTTTTTCGTTAAGCGCCATCGAAGCATTCCATAAACCTATATTGTATGCTACAAACCCTATAATCAGGGCGGCCCACGATGCGCCGATAAACGCGTTTGATGGTTTCTGATTCATTTTGTTGATGTTTAAGTTTATAATGAACTGAAATTTGGAGTAAGGAAAACGCAGATTGTTACAACATCCGCACTTCCCCCGATCCTTTCCCCCTCTTTATTTTCTCGTCTAAATATTCTATTTTTAATCTGATGAATACTATGGCAAACAACGCATCCCGGTTTTTAACAAGGAATAAAGAAGTGGTTTTATATGGCGCTTCTTTAGCGGCACTGCTGCTACTGTTAAAGTGGTTGGAGTATCGTTTTATGATATTAGACCACGCCATGGATCTTTATATCGGAGCTATCGCGCTGGTGTTTACAGCGCTGGGCATCTGGCTGGCGCTCAAACTCACCAAACCGAAAGTACAAACTGTGATAGTTGAAAAGCAGGTTTTCGTAAATAACAGTGATTTCGCCATCAATCAGCAAGAACTGGAACGGCTCAACCTGAGCAAACGTGAACTCGAAGTTTTGCAATTAATGGCCGAGGGATTAAGCAACCAGGAAATCTCGATACGAATGTTCGTATCGCTCAATACCATAAAAACGCATTCGCAAAAGCTGTTCGAAAAAATGGAGGTAAAACGGCGCACACAGGCTGTTGAAATGGCAAAAAGAGTGGGCATTATACCCTGACAAAACTCATACTTTAGTATTAAATAGTACGCCGCTCTTCAAAATCACCCGAAAGTATGACCCCGAAAGCTTTCCGATAGATCACCTTTGTTCCATCAAAACAAAAAACTAACAACATGAAAAAAAATGTACTTATTTTCGGATTGATTGCCGGGTTGATCTCTGTATCGTGGGCGGTCTTCGCCATCAATATTTGCTATAACAAGCAAACTTTCGAGGGCAATATGTGGCTGGGTTACGGCTCCATGATCGTTGCCTTTTCCTTTATATTTGTGGGTATTAAAAACTACAGGGATAAATACAACAATGGTGTAATTACTTTCGGGAAAGCGTTCAAGATCGGCTTTTTGATCGCCCTTATTGCTTCAACCATTTATGTGGTCGTATGGATGATCGACTTCTACGTTTTCATCCCGGACTTTATGGATAAATATGTGGCTCATGCCCTTGCCAAAGCCCAGGCCGCCGGCGCCAGCGCTGCCGAACTTGCTAAAGAAAAGGCATCGATGGCAGGTTACATCAGCATGTACAAGAGCCCAATCGGTGTGATACTGCTTACTTACATGGAAATATTGCCCGTAGGCCTGGTGATTGCGCTGCTTGCCGCGCTGATCTTAAAACGTCGCAGCAAAGGTGAAACGCCTATGCCTGTTACTCAATAAGTTCCAACAACCTATAATGTAATCTCTGTGCCTGCTTTGTGCGCACTGCGGTAAAATAACCACAGCGCACACAGAGAGGTTCACAGGGCTACAAAGAAGCCTCCGCTAAAACAATAAAAACCATTTTAAGTATTGAAAATGTCGATGGATTTACCAAGTTTTGGGGAGATCAATTCCTGAAAATTTCATGAAAACTACGGTATTAATATCCCGCCTTTTATTAGGCTTTCTCTACCTCGTATTCGGCCTCGACTATTTCCTGCATTTTATACCGTATCAACCGCTGCACACCGGTAAAACCGGGGCATTCATAGCCGGATTAAAGGGCATCGGCTATTTTTACCCGATGATGAAATCAATCCAGATAGCGGGCGGCTTATCGCTATTGTTAAATCGCTACGCACCGTTCGCTGCGGTAGTACTGTTTCCCACCAGCTTAAACGTGCTGTTGTTTCATACCATCCTGGTGCCATCCGGCTGGCTCATGGGTGTAATGCTGATGCTGCCCAACTGCCTGTTGGGCTGGGGCTACTGGAAATATTATAAGCCCATGTTTACGTTGAAAGCCACAGCCGGCAGCAGGTAATCCTAATTGTCATCCAATTCAAATATTCCTCTTCTGTTAACTTTGTGCACATGTAAAAAAGTTATGTTTGAACATCAAATTAAACCGTAAATGACACAAGAGGACTTATACGTAAAAATAGTAGTGGATGCCTGGAACGACCAGATCAAATTCACCAACAAAATATTCGACCAGCTAACTGACGAACAGTTAATGAACGAAGTAGCGCCGTCAAAAAACCGTGGTATTTACCTTTTAGGCCACCTAGTAGCAGTTCACGACCGCATGCTGCCTCTGCTGCGTTTTGGTGATGAACTGTACCCGGAGTTATTCCCTGTATTTGTACAAGTTCCTGATAAAACTGTAGCCAACCTGCCTACCATTGAACAATTAAAAGAACAATGGCAAATTGTTAACCAAAAGTTGGCCGATCATATCAACAACCTGCCTGCGGCCGAGTGGTTTACCCGTCACGCTAATGTATCGGAAGAAGATTTTGCTAAAGAGCCGCACCGTAATCGCCTCAATGTGTTGATCAGCAGAACTAATCACCTGAGTAATCACCGGGGACAAATAGCTTTGTTGCTGCCTAAGACCCAAGAATAGACGGGCTAATTTCAGCGTTTTTAACTGCAAGGGCCACGGTAGCGGTAACCACGCTTACCAGGGTCATGATAACTTGAGTGGTAGCAGCCTGCTTTAATATATTAACCTGGTTTTGTGCATTTACAAGATTCTCATACGACAGTGAAAGGGCATGTACAACCGCCTGGTCTAAAGTAGGCTGATCTTGATTTACCGTAGCCGTAGCGGGTGGTGTGGCTGAAACTGTCTGGGTACCGGCGTTTTTAACATCGCTTATGGCTTGTTGCACGGCATTTGTCAGGTCTTGTTGCTGCGCTTCAGTGGGTTTGGCGCTTCCTATCTCAACAGCCTGTTTACAAAGGCTGACCATGTTCTGTAAAGCGTCTACCGTCATTTTGATGGAGCCATTTAATTGATCCTGGAAAATTTGATTTTCCATTGCAAGCGCGTTAGTAAAGGCTTCGGTCACTTCAATGATCTCTTTCGGAAGGTTTTTGTCGATGTCTGGCATGATAATGTGTTAAGGTTATTACAGGTGCAAGATAATTGCTTAAAAACACATTATCAACTAAACAATTAAATAGACAGCGTATTATTTTTCACTTCTTTCTACTGTCCCGGCCAGGATTTTTTTTTAAACATTGTAAGGATTATTGCGCTTGCGCGACCAATCTGAAAACAACATCATGACCAGAAATATTTTCTCTATAAATGGTAAAGACTACCGGCAATCAGCTCCCTTATTTCTGCGGCTGGCTATCGGATTCGGCTTTATGGCACATGGCTGGGCAAAATTGAGCAAGGGCCCCGAAGGCTTTGAAAAATTATTAACCGTTTTACACATACCATTCCCACATGTCATGGCCTGGCTTACCGTGCTGACTGAAATATTGGGAGGCTTTGCCATATTTGCGGGGATCTTTGTCAGTATTGCGGCTGTCCCGTTAATTTGCACCATGCTGGTGGCTATGTTCAGCATTCATATCCATTACGGCTATAGTTCTGTAAACACCATTGGCTTAACAGCAAAGGGCCCCCTGCTCGGGCCGCCGGGATACGAGATCAATTTACTTTATATTGCAGGGCTGATTGCGCTGATCATTACCGGCGCCGGTAAACTGTCTTTTGATTCACTTATAGCCCTGAAAAAGCAGGCTGTGCAATCGCAATAAACAAAAATTCGCCGTCTTTAATCGCTGATGAGCTCTGCGAACAAAGGCGGCGCTTAAAGGCTTCATGGAAATTATTTTTATCTATCTTTTTATTATCAGTTTTATTGCGACGCTGGTACGCTCTACCTTTGGTTTTGGCGAATCGCTTGTGGCGGTGCCGTTGCTCAGCATTTTTATTCCCATCAATGTGGCAGTGCCGCTCTCCGTACTCATCTCGGTATTGATAGCGCTGGTTGTTGTGGTGCAGGATCATAAACAAATTCATTTAAACAGTGCCAAATGGCTCATTCTTTTTGCTATCATGGGCATCCCTATAGGACTATTGATCCTTGTATATGGTAATGAATTGTGGGTAAAAACAGGTCTTGGAATCCTCATTATCCTATATTCTCTTTACTCCCTGATAGGTAAAAACAATTTCCATCTTCAAAATGACAGTAAGCTGTGGCTATTCGTTTGTGGCTTCCTTTCGGGTATTTTGGGCGGCGCTTACGGCGTAAACGGCCCGCCGCTGGTGGTATATGGCAATATGAGGAAATGGAGCGCCAAAGAATTCAGAGCTACGCTGCAGGGATATTTTTTGCCCGCCAGTTTCATAGGCATTCTTGGCTATCTGTTTAAAGGATTGATCACATTGGGGGTGTTGAAATATTTGATGGTATCGCTTCCTGCTGTTTTACCAGCAATTTTCGTGGGCAGGTATTTAAATCACCGGCTAAAAAACGAATCGTTTTTCAAATATGTATATGCAGGCCTGTTGCTTATCGGGGTACTTTTAATCGTATTGTCGCAATTTCACATCACAAATTAAATACAATTGGCTATTTGCAAAAACAACAAAACCCTGCGTACGTCGGGTTTTGTTGTGATGAAGAAACTAAAATACTATTATTCCGGGCCCATATTACCTGTCTTAACATCTCCGTTTCTTGTGTAATTGGCAAAAATAACACCGCTCGGGGTAACCGTGCTTTCAGTCAGTTTAAATGATGCCGGCATGGTTTCACCGCTGTATATTGATTTTCCTTTACCAAGCAGCACCGGGTAAATTTTGAGCCACAGCTCATCCACTAAATCGTGTTTCAATAATAGCTGTACCAACTCGCCGCTACCCCAAACCTTAATATCGGCACCTTCAGAATCCTTCAGCTTTTTAATATCGTCTACACTGGTAAGAAACTCCGAGTTGTTCCAACCCGACTCTTTCACGGTGTTGGAAAGGACGTACTTCTTCACCTCGTTAATGCCTGGCCAATAGTCGGCATGCCGAGGCCAGTAGCCTTCAAAAATCTCAAATGTTTTTCTGCCCAAAAGAATATCCGTAGGCGCCATTTGTTTCAGCATCGCCTTTCCCGAAGCCTCGTCGGCAAAAGGCGCGCTCCAACCACCATATTGGAAACCGCCTGATGTATCTTCTTGTGGACCGCCCGGCGCCTGCATTACTCCGTCTAACGAAATAAAGGTTAAAACAATTATCTTTCTCATATTTTTCTGGTTTTGTTTACCCTACAAATCTCGGTAACAAAGCCATAATGCTTGTGGTGTGTTCGGGACAAATACAGGGGGTGTACGAGACAGATCGCAAAGAAATACCGGCTTCTATAAACGCTACATTATTTCGATAGTTGCTATAGCTTGTTTAATCCGGTCGGTTCAATTGCTTTCAGCCACATAACCTGCAAAATAACCGTCCCTTTCAAGCAAAAGCGAACTTTGCCAACCGGCATATGCTGTATTTCTATAATTTGCAGTGTATAATTCAGTATATCAAAAGCGTTATGAAATAAGTGTTTGATTTGGTAAAACCAGAAGAAAAGGATGCTGAATTTTGACAGATAATAAAAATCCCCTTAAAACTTTTAAGAGGATTTGAATACCTGATTTAAACTTTGCGGAGAGAGAGGGATTCAAACCCCCGGTACCTTGCGGTACACCTGATTTCGAATCAGGCACATTCGATCACTCTGACATCTCTCCAATATGCTGAAAAGCAAAAATCCCGTTTTGCTACGGGAGCGCGAAGTTAGGAAATTCATTTCGATATTTGAAACAAATATCGAAATTTTGTGGTGTCGTCATTTCGAAAAAAAGCACCTCTCCATTGGTTAATTTGAAAGAAAATCTCCTTAAATTTGATTTTACAGCCCAATGCCTCTGCCAATCTGAGGGGACTGCTTGTTAGGTTACCATTCTTAATTTTTCCCTTTAAAATTAAACCCATGGAAACAATACTCATTCAGGAAAGAGATGAAAGTACCTTAGAGCTACTCTCTGCTGCTTTACAAACAAAAGGCTATAAGGTTTGCGGGCTGGCCGATCCCAATCAAAATGTACTGGAAATGATAGGTCGGTACCACCCCAAACTCGTATTACTCGATTGCTGGCTGAACCATTATTCCGGCCAACGTATAGCACAGTGGATCAAGGTGCATTTCCCGGCGCTGCCATTGGTTGCCCTCGGCGGCGATAGTGAAGTGAGCAAGCACTATCGTGAGTTGGGCTTCAACGGCTATTTAACAAAGCCATTTGATCTTAATTTGCTTAACCGCGTTCTCCGTAAACAAATTCATAGGCGCACCAGGCGCCCTGTCCTTGTATAACGATATGAATAAGCGCCAGGAGAAAAAATATATTAAGAAAGTGTGGACGGAAATAAAGACCTTTTTTACTTCTTACATAAAAACCGGGCAGCCTGAAGACCTGCACCATTTCAGGGTTCAGGTGAAAAGGATGCGCGCTTTTATCAACTTGGCTGACGACGCAGGCCATCATCAAAAACTTGCCACAAACTTCAAACCGGTAAAAAAGATCTTTAAACAGGCGGGCGTTATACGTAATGCTTATATAAACTTGCAGCTTGGCGGGCAGCTCCAGATAAATGATGTTGATTTTATTGAAGGCCAGCGCGAGCTCATGCAAAAAACAAACAAGAAATTTATAGCAAAGGCCAATAAAAATCGCAAAGATCTGAAAGAGGCGCTCGGCAAGATCAGTTCAAAAGTAAAACCTGTGACCGATCTGCACGTCCAACTATTCTACCAGCACCAGTTACATCAAATATCGGCAACGGTAAAGCGTCTCCGATTCGACGAGCGCCTGCATGACTGCCGCAAACAGATAAAAGTGTTGCTCTACAACTATAAAATAGCGCAACAAATACCAGGTTTAGTTTTTAATGAGCCTTACCTCGACCAGGTACAAACAGCTATTGGCGACTGGCACGATAGTATGCTGGCTTCACAATTATTTTCAGAAAAAGGTTTAACCAAACCGAATCTCGCTAATTTGTGCAGGCAGCAGCAAAAAATAAAAAGGAATATTGGAAGTTTGGTTAAAGACTTCTATAACCGGGCAACAACAACGGTTGAATTATCCGGATACGGCCCTTATAATTGTAGCTAACTATTTTGTCCCGCTGAATTTTTCTGCGGTTACATGACCAACGGCACTGATACCTTCAGATTTGAATACTTTCTTTATAGTGAAGAACAAAATTCTAAGATCAAGCAGAAAGGAGATGTGATCTACATACCACACGTCATATTCAAATTTTTGTTCCCAGCTTATGGCGTTACGTCCGTTAACCTGGGCCCAACCGGTAATACCCGGCCTTACCTCATGCCGGCGGCTTTGCATTGCGTTATACAACGGAAGATACTCAACCAATAACGGGCGGGGTCCTATCAGGCTCATATCACCCTTTATAACATTTAAAAGCTGAGGTATTTCGTCAAGCGATGTTTTACGGATAAATTTTCCAAAAGAGGTTAACCGGTCGGCATCGGGCAGCAACTGGCCGTCGCTCCCCTTCCGGTCATTCATCGTTTTGAACTTAATCACCTTGAATATGATGCCGTTTTTACCAGGTCTTCTCTGAAAGAAAAATGCTTTACCATCATTTGCCACAAAAAGCAATACGGTAACTATTAAAAATACCGGTAAGAAAATGACGAAAACTGCCAAAGCGATCACAACGTCAGTTATCAATTTAAAATACCGCTGATAGATTTTACTCGCCATTTTTTTGAGCGAATTCTTCTAAGTATCCTATGTATTTAAGTGCAAGATTTTTTCTGTCGAAATTTTCTTTTGCGAAACTGTAGCCTGATTCACCTTCTGCAGTTATTCTTGCCGAATCATTAATATATAGTCTTACCTTATTTGAAAAGTCAACAGGATTTTCTGGTTCCACAAAGATGCCGGCTCCCGCTTCTTCAACCAACTCGCGAGACACACCATCTATTGCCATTAATATTGGCTTTTTGCAGGCCATGTAATCGAAGGTTTTATTTGAATAAACAGTCTTAAAAGTCTCAACATTTTTCAATACTGAAGCGCCCATGTCTGACGCAAAAATGTATTTAAAAACTTCTGCCTTAGGAACCGGATCAAGGAAAACCACGTTGGTTAACTTCATTGTTTCAGCCATATTCTTCAGATGTTCTTTCTGCATACCTTGGCCTATCAGTACAAAAAGCACATTGGTATCGCGCATCAAATCGCCTGTTTCAAGCATTTGTTCTAAATGATTTGCAACGCCGTGGGCACCCACGTAAGTAACCACAAATTTGTCGTGCCAACCATGTTCTTTACGAAAGGCCTGGATATCAAATGTCTCCAGCAAATGATCTGACAGGCTGAAATCGGAAGCGTTCGGGATAAAGATAATCTTTTCCGGCGCTACATTCTTTTTCTCTACCAGCGTTTTTCTGAAAGCCGGTGTAAGCACGTTGATTTTTTTTGCGGTGCGATAGATAAACCCCTCAAGAGCATAAGCCAGCTTGATGATCAACTTATTGCTGACCACTCCGGTATCGATAGCAGACTCGGGCCATAAGTCGCGGATCTCGAAGACAAAGGGTATGCGTTTTATTCTTGAAAGCACATAGCCTGTTATACCGATAAAAAGCGGTGGAGATGTAACCAGGATTATGTCATGTTTACCTTTAACCTTAAATAAACCCGCCCACATAGCCGAGAGCACAAATGAAAAATATCCCCACAAACGCCCTAAAAAGCCGGCGTTATAACTTTCTGAAACGTGCGTACGCCAAACGGTAACCTGTGCCTGCTCATTCCTCACAAAATATTTGCCTTTATATTGAGGACGTTTTTCATTTCCGTTATAGTGCATCATGCCTGCTATCACCGTTACTTTATGGCCAAGTTCTGTCCATTGTGCAGTAAGTTCATTGAACCTGGATCCTCCCGGATCATCTTGTTCTAAAAAGTATTGGTGGAGTAATAGAATTCTCATGGGGCGAACACGATAGTTGTTTTTATTGTATTGTTAGTTGTTGTAAATGAATATTCAGTACAGCTTTCTTTTTTACCATAAAAAGATGAATAATACCCTGTGCCAAGCTCTGCTTGGATAGCCTGGTTGTTTGCTACTGCGTTGAAATCAATCTGATCAGGATAGCATGTATGCCATAACTGATGCAATCTAACACCTTGGGGCACCCCTATGAGATTGTCTTCTACCTCGCACTTTGATTTGTTTTTATAGAAGGTTACCTTTCTATAATGCCTGATGTTTTTATTAACGTGCTGAAACGCTTTGATTGTTCCTTCAAAAACAAAGGCTTCGGCTGTTTCAGTAACATTTGCCTTATTGCATTGCGACCAATGATACCAAATAAACCGCGGACCTTTTTCCATCTGGTCGTAACTATCGAGCATTACCGTATTATGTGACCTTGTACCCATAAAATATCGCAAAGTACTTTCGTCAGTGTTATATTTATAACTACCTGCATCATGTAGAAGGTTTTCTCCGTTATGCCATATATCCAAATGAAGATTATCAGCCTGCATCGGCCGATCGCGGTGATTACCGCATCTTATAAACACTAAAGAGTCGTCCTGCCGAAAGACGTAATATCCCCCGTCTTTAAACGCTGCGATACCATTTTTTAAATTAATAGCTTCTCCGTTTGAGATAGGTTGTAAACCATACCAACCCGCATCTTCGCATTGAGCAAGCTCCCACTTTAATCCTAGTGAATAAGATAAAGCTTCTAACTGTGGCCTGTAGTCGCGGTAATGATTATCGTTCAACTTAAAAAAAAGCGCTCCATCATTGGCTCCATAGTTAGGTAGCCAACCACTTTGTTTGTCTATACATGATGTTAAAAAGATCAGGCTTTTTTTAGCCCGGTCGTAAACCTCATCTGCGAACCTTTCCTGGTTCAGATCAGCAAGCCTTATTGCCCAGGTAAGTAGTTGAATAACCACACGATGATAATTCATCGAAAACTGTAAAAATGTCCCATCTTTATAGATCTGATAGGCTATTTCCTGCTCGAACCAGCGTTTACCATCTTTTTTCCATTTGCCATTTTGGTCCAGATCAGGATAAAGCAACCCAACCAGATATAAAGTCAGCGTTTCGGTAATAGCGTGATTATTCCTTACTGCTATACGTGAAAAATTGATATTATCATAAACATGTCGGGTTTGCCAGTAAATGTAGTGTTGAACCTTGGCAAAGAATTCCTCGGTAAGACGCGGAGAGTTTTTGTAATAATATAAGGCGAAGGTCCAATTCAATATCCGGAGTGAGATCTCCTGACTGCATTTGAAGTTAGGCCCGCTGTTTATTACATTATTATCAATCCAATCTTCTATCTCTCTAAATACTTGTTCAGAACCATCTAAACCTGAGTATTGTTCGTACCGGATAAAAGTATAGATATTTGAAAAACGTGAGAGTTCCCAAACAAATTTGATATCGCCAGCCTCTTTTGAATAGTCATTAATATCTGTCCAATGGGCTTTGTTGTCATATTTAAATCCACTGTCAGGATTAGTTATCCAATCATGATAGGTTCCTAAATTGAATTCGAGGCTTGAAAAGAAAAGATGCTCACCCATAGAAAGCTTTCGATGGCTGGCCCGTAGCTTTTCAGATAACGGTTGCGAAAGTTTTAGTTCTTCTTTGGAATTAAAAAAGAACGGTTTAGCTGTTTCCTTCCATTTATTTAAAGAACAGAAGGTCTTAGCCGGTGGCGAGATCGGAAATCTCTTTTTTAGAAGCCCGCTTCGCTTTTTAAATTCAAAACTCGACCTGAAAATTATGTACCGCAAACCCATGTTTTTTGCTACCTGGGCTACTCTACTTATTTTTTTTAACACAATTATTTTTTTTGTACTCCAAAAATATCTATTAGCGCATCGACTATTCGTTCGGATGTTTTGCCATCCCAACGTTCAGGGATGCTTCCTTTTTTCCAATTGCCCGATAATAATTTTTCAAAAGCCGGCGGTATAGCATCGGGATTAGTACCCAGCAATTCATTAGTGCCTACTTCGATTGTTTCGGGGCGCTCGGTATTATTGCGTAAAGTCATGCAAGGCACGCCCATTACGGTGGTCTCTTCAGTGATGCCGCCAGAATCAGTAACAACCGCTTTAGCATTTTTAACCAAATAGTTGAATTCAAGATACCCCAGCGGATCTATCATATGCAGATTTGGCGCGCTTATACCAGCACTATCTAATATTTTAGCGGTACGCGGATGCACCGGAAAAACTAATGACAAACCGTTAGAAGAATCTACAATGGCCGACATTAAACGCTGCAGGGCTCCTTCTTCATCAACATTAGCCGGGCGGTGTAAGGTCATTACAATGTATTGCTTCGACTCCAACCCAATCTCATCCCAAATAGCTGGTTTTACAAAATTAGGCATTTGTTTAAGCAAAGTATCGATCATCGTATTACCAACAAAGCATATACGATCTGCGCTTATACCTGCATTTTTCAGATTGGTATTGGCTGTAGCTGAGGTTGTAAAAAAATAGTTAGTTATGCTATCAGTAACTAATCTATTAATTTCCTCAGGCATTGTCCAATCACCAGAACGAATTCCTGCTTCCACATGCGCAACTTTAATATGCTGTTTCTGTGCTACTATAGAACATGCCATAGTCGACGTTACATCGCCAACTACCAAAACAAGATTTGGTCGGTTCTCTTGAAGTTCCTTTTCAAACCTAACCATTATTGCCGCCGTCTGCTCTGCTTGACTGCCACCGCCAGCTTCCAAATTAACATCAGGCTCTGGAATGCCAAGTTGCTCAAAAAAGTCACCAGACATCTTTTTGTCATAGTGCTGGCCGGTATGTATTAACCGATATTGAATATCATAACCTTCGTTTTGCTTTTTTTTTATAGCGTCAATGATTGGCGCTATTTTCATGAAGTTTGGCCGGGCACCAGCAACTATATCTATTATCATAATCAGGTTTGCTTAGTTTTGTATGTAATTTTATAATTAAAGGGCGTTTATTATTTGAGTTCTTACATCATCCGCTAAATCAATATTATCCGGAGACTGAATAACTTTTTGAGCAAGTTGCTTAGCTTTCTCCAACCCGAATTTCCGGGCATATAAATTTAATAGGCTATAGTCTTCAACGCCTAATTTAAAGGCCTCCCATCTTCTGCTTGAGATGATCTCCTGTCCAGGGCCGTCATAGATCACAGCATAGTCACTATACGGAACAGCATTAATTAGATTTTTTTTACCGCTCCCAACATCAGCATAATTCCAAAACCCAACTCCCTTAATGCCGTTCACAAAAGCTGTCCAGGATATTAAACGATAATATGAGTATGGCGATAAAGACCTTGTTGCACCCTTTGTAGCATATAACCATATTTGCGCTTTATGATCAGGTAGATTCTTATAAATATCCTTGTCTAAAAGAATCTGAGCTACATCTAAATATCCCAGCATCACATCAACAGAGTGGCTATTACCCAATGTAGCATATAACTGCACTTCGGGAACTTCGCGTTTTAGCCAAAGGGCCAAATTTTTAAAATCATCGATTTCATTATCCCTTACTTCGTCATATGGATATAAATAAATTTGTTTGGGGGAGAAACCAATACTTTTTGCCGTTGCTAGAATCCTAGCGTACCATTGTACAAATGACTTTTTCCAGTCGTCAGATAAATAAGCTGCCTTGTTATCGGTTATTCTATTAACCGGCGCATGAAAATTAACATATAATAATATGTTCTTTGTGCCTTTAAATTGGGTAAGATAATCCCTAAGCGGCCCAAAGTCTGCATTGGCACTCATTTTTGGTATCGCCGGTGGAGAGATTACAATCGTATTTATATGATGTGCCTTTAGGTCGTTAATAGCAGATTGCTTCCTGTCACTAAGCATATTATAATTCAAATCAGCCCAATTAACGGTATTTAAATCATCAAATGTTCTGCCTGAAAATAAATCCCGAACTACTGTGGTGACATTTATAATGAATTTATTATTTGCCGAATTAATTGTGATAATTGAATTAACAGTTCCTGCTATTTTACCTGTAACCTTGAAGATAAACATTTGCGACTCGCCCGGAAGTATAGAAACACTCTCCTTTAGCGGTAATAAAGGGTCTATAGCCTGGCCATAATTCATTAACGGCGCAAAAGGCGCTTTATACAGTTCAATAGTGTTTGTAGAACCGGATAACAAAAAGGTTCTTTTGTCCGGGCCATTGTTGGTAATGATAAACGCCCCGTATTGAACACCGTTTGCAGGCAGTTTGTACTGATAATTTAAACCCGGCTGGCTGGTCGTCGGAGTATGAATTAACTGAAGCGTGTCCCACGGATTATATTTTTCTACAACAAATGCAGTTTGATATTTCTTTCTTAAATCAGCAGAATGAAGTTGTCTTAAATTATCATTTATCCCGTTAAGATCACTTGGTGTGAGTTTTTTGTTTTCTAACAAAGTGTTCATTCTGACCAGATCACTCGACATTGATGCTGACCCGATATTCTGCTCCAGTCTATTCAGGTTTTTCCTTAAATTTTCCTGGTCATATTTAAATCGCTTAAGCGAGTCGGTAACATCGGGCAGGTTTTCTTTGCTAATCAATTTTCTTTTAACCTTATCGCCTGCTTTCCCGCTTAATATTTCTATTTCATCACAAAATATAAATGAGCGTTTCGCTACTATTTGTAACATTACATATCGTCCGGAAATATTAATATCCGTCAACTCAAATTTGTTGACCATATATCCTCCATCCGTATTCTGCGGGCTTTGCGCCGCATCGCCGGCGTAAACAAAATTCTGATTATCGTGACTAATGAAAACGAAAATATTCGCCGGATAATCAACACCTGCAGCTGCATTACGTGCTGTATTGAAGATTACGTTTCCGATTGGCTGATCTTTTTCAAGATCAATAGTGATTTTTAAAGGATTCACATTTTTCCAACCAACCGTGGTACTTGCCGACCAAAAATGGAAGCTGGTATAAACACCGTCAGTAAGCGACGAAACATCTGTTGCCGGAGCGGTACCATCGTAATTGGGGCTAGCCGACAGAATATAATGTTTATGTAATGCAATATCATTCGGACGAACCTGCGCACTACAGCGTTGAAAAAGAATCAGCGCACAAATGGCGATAATCGCTTCAAATTTATAACCTACACTCATGGCGCATAATTTACTATTTTTAACTCAGCAAAGCCTCCCATTAACATGCCTTACTTTATGTCTACCCAAGCCTTCAATTTAAGGCTTTCAATAGCTGCAAAAGATGCCTTGCTTGTATTAACTATTTCGTCAAACGGTATTAATGACGGTCCGCCATTCTTAACGGCTTGCAATAATTTTTGAAATTGATTTTTATGTCCTTTATCCGAAGCGGTTTTAAACTTGGAAAACCCTTTGAACCCGAATCCGGTGGTTAACCTGAAATTGTCGATGATTGCAGTTCTTTCCTGGCTATATACTTCAACACGCTCTTTCGAGTATGCCTTTGATCCGTTTGAAAAGTAATTGATAACTCCTGTTGAGCCATTTTCATATTTCAGTAATATACTGGCATTATCCGTGTTTTCTTCCGGGTTAACTCCCATTGCATTCATGCAAACAGATATTACCTTGCTACCGGTAAAATAGGTTATCAGATCGATAAAATGACAGGCTTCGCCTATTATCCTTCCGCCCCCGATAAGCATATCTTGTACCCATACATTACCAGGAATAAATCCTGCATTCATAGTCGCAATAACATTAACAGGCGCGTTGCCGATAATGTTTTTAACTTTTAATGCATGAGGAGAAAAGCGTCTGTTAAAACCAACCGTTAAAGTTCCGTTATACGACGGGCTGTTATATAAATCAATAATTTGCTGAAGTTCTCCGGCATTTAAGGCCAATGGTTTTTCTACAAATACATTCTTACCCGCTGCCAATGCCTCGGTTGCCATCAGGCAATGCTTATCATGCCGGGTGGCTATTAATACCAGATCAACTTCAGCATCTTTCAAAATTTCGTGATAATTTGTGGTAGAATGCGAGAAATCATATTTACGCGCCAAAGCAGTGCCGCTTACGCCGCCCGCGCTTGCAATATATTTGTATATCGCGCCACTATCTTTAAGAGCAGGTAACATGGTCATTTTAGTGAAGTTACCCGCTCCTATTATACCGATAACACCCTTTAATGCGCTAAAGTTATTTTGCTTTAAAACAATGGTTTCAGCAGGTTTTTGCATATCCTTTTCAGGATACTTCAATATGGAAGCAATTGATCTGTTATTACCAATTTTGCCGTATATATTATTATAGTCGCCAATTTCAACTACTTCGGTTATCATTTCTTTAACCTTAAGCTTTCCGGTAGCTATAGATTGCAAAACAGCGTCGAAGTTTCTTTTTTCGGTCCAACGCACAAAAGGCAGAGGATAATCAATCCCACGCTGTTCATACGTCTCGTCGTAACGTCCGGGGCCGTATGAACAGGATACCTGAAAACTAAGTTCCTTTTCATAAAACTCGGCGCGGCTAATATTTAAACCTATCACCCCGACGAGTACGATCTTGCCGCGCTTACGCGACATTTTAGCGGCCTGAGATATTATTTCGTCTGATTTAACCGATGCGGTAATAATCACACCGTCTGCACCAATGCCGTTGGTAACAGATTCTACAAATTTCACGCTGTCACCGTTCCGTGAATTAAATGGTATGATTCCCCAGCGTTCGCATAGTTTCAATTTTTCATCGTCAATATCAATACCAATAACCCTGCAACCATTTGCAGCCAATAGCTGTGCTGTTAATAGTCCTATTAAGCCTAAGCCAATTATTACTGTCGTTTCGCCCAATGTAGGGTTTACCAAACGTATTCCCTGTAACCCGATAGCACCTATCACAGTAAATGAAGCCTCATCATCACTTACGCCATCGGGTATATGGGTCACCAGGTTTTTGGGGATACATACAAATTCGGCATGATGCCCGTTTGATGCCACCCTGTCTCCAACTTTGAATTCGCTCACGCCTTCGCCTACTTCAATTACTTTACCAACGTTGCAATAACCCAAGGGCAGCGGTTCGCCCAATTTATTAAAAACAGCTTCCAGGGTTGGCAAAAGTCCGTCTGTCTGTATTTTATCAAGTACTTGCTTTACCTTATCCGGTTGTTGCCTGGCTTTTGAAATCAGGTTAGATTTGCCAAACTCCACCAACATACGTTCAGTACCCAGAGATACAAGCGATCTGGTTGTTTGTATCAAAACACTCCCCTTTTTTACCTGTGGCGCCGGGATATCCTCAAGTACAGTTTCGCCCGTTTTAAAGGACTGTATTATTTGTTTCATCAAATTTTTTCGTTACGTAAGTTGATATAATTCCTTCTTTTCCTGCTTATTAGGATAGCTTATTAAAACCGCTTTGTATTTTCCTTTAAAAACGAATAAGCTTCCTGCAGAAACTCCGATTATTTTATACTTTGAGATAACCTTTCTGATATCATCAAAACTCCCCGCGCCTCCCAAAATTGTGATTGGTACTTCTGTAAGGTCTCGGATCATTGCTAGCAGGTCCATATCATATCCGTTAAGCTTGCCATCGCGATCTATTGAGTTAATTACAATTTCACCAACGCCCACTTCGTCCAGTTTCTGCACAAAGTCTTTGATCTTTATCCCTGCGGCGCGCTTACCGTTATGTGTAAATATTTCATACCCGCCTAAAAAACCTTTTTTCTTTACATCTAACACCACGACAACGCTCTGAACACCGACTGCGTCTCCGATTTCTTTAATGAGATCAAAATTTTGTATTGCGGCCGAGCTCAAGGCTACTTTTTCAGCACCAAGATTTATTATCTTCTTGGCTTCTTCTACGGTTGTTACCCCACCGCCATAGCAAAACGGCATTCTGCACTCGGTGGCTAGGTTTTTAATCAATGTAAAATCGGGGCTACGTCCTTCTACGGTTGCATCGATATCTAAAACAATCAGTTCATCAACCTCTTTTTCGTTGAAAATTTTTACCGCGTTTATAGGATCGCCTACGTATTTAGGATCTTTGAATTCAACTGTTTTTACCAATCCTTTTTTGTGTACCAACAAACATGGGATTATCCGGGATCTAAGCATTATAGTTTTGCAAAGTTTTGTAATAATTGGACACCGTTCTGATGACTCTTTTCAGGATGAAACTGAACGCCAAATATGTTATTGACAACTACAGCCGATGCAAAGCTTTTACCGTAAAATGTTTTGCAAAGGACGTCTTGTTCATTTTCACATTCAAAATAATAGCTGTGAAGAAAGTAAAATCCGTCTTCGTCGTTAATGCCGTCAAGAAGAGTCATGTGCTTTGTTCTCTCGATAGAATTCCAACCCAGGTGAGGGAGTTTAGGGCTGTGCAATAGAATTTTCTTATCAATTTTCTTTACCTCCGCGTTTATCCAACCCAGCCCCGGTAAATGTCCTTCTTCACTTTTTTTTGCAAGTATTTGCATTCCCACGCATATACCTAATACAGGTACCTTATTTACCAGAACCTCATAATCAAGCACCGATCTGAAACCTGATTGATCCAGCATACGCATAGTTTCATCAAATGCACCTACTCCAGGCAAAATAATCCTTTCGCTTCCTGTTACCTCATCAGGGTGTTCTGCAACTTTAAAAGGAATTTTCAGCCTCTCATAGATATTCCCTATCGCTCTTATATTACCAGATCCATAATTAATAATCGTAATCATCGTTTTATTGACTTTTCTATCCCCAAAAACTTCAGAACTTTGGCACCTGCTCTAAAAACCGACTCCTGGTTTTTATAATCCCAGTAAAATTTCTTTTCCATAGTGAAGTATTCCCCAAGCTTCTCTGGCGTGATGCCAAGTTTGGTGGCTATGTAACTAAATTCATCCTTTATTGTTTCAGGATTATATGCCGGCTGCTTTAATTTTTCAAGTGCATCTTCCCTGTTCAATTGTTTTGTAAGAATTAAACTTGAATACTGGACCCGGCGCGTGTCAAAGCCAAACCGTTCAGGCAACCAGTATCCTTCATAAAATTTTGTAAATCTTGATTCAAAATGCTTTTGCGGATACGGCTTCCAGCCATAGGTATCTGCAAGTAATTGCAGGGCTTTCTCTTTTATATAAGGCATATAATTTAACGGTTTAACCACCTGTACGCCCTTAATATATCTTAAATAAAATTTATGCTTGAAAATAGGGCTAAATGGATAGGTCTCTAATTTGATAGTGCTGAACTTATCAATTATCTCATTAATTTGAGCCATATCTGTTCCGTAATACAACCATTCCATCGGGTTACGCACACATTCGGTAGATATATTTCCGCCATTCAATATATACTTAACATCATATTTATTGGCAAAGTTGTATAATGTGGCAATAAAAGCATGATCCTGCGGAATATCCAGATGGGGAACACCCGATTTAAAGAATGCTAACTGGAAGTCCTTCATTTCTTCCCAATTGATAACTTCGGTATATAATTCCAAACCCAGTTTTTCAATCATCACCTCAATATTGTTTACCGCAAGTTCTGAGTTCCACCCACCGTCGACATGAAATACAAGCGGTCTTAACCCTAATTGAGTAACTGCCAGGTGCAATAAATAGGAGCTATCAACTCCACCACTCATGCCCAGTATGCAATCAAACTCCTTGCCTTCGCCTTCCTTCTTAATTTTGGTGACGATTGCGTCAAGATCTTTGCGTCCACTTTCATCTGTATGCCAGCCGGGCAATACGTTTTTATAAAAATCATTGCAATGATCGCAAACTCCGTTTTCGTCAAACGTAATCTTTGAATCTGATGTATCCATCACGCAGTTGGTGCAAATCTGGTAAGGTCTCATACTCATATATAATTGAATCTTTATTTATCTTTTTTAATTACTTTGATATCCTAGGCCTCAATGGCTTTTTTAGCAATTTCATAATAAGAAAACTCCTTCATTCCCCGCGTTCTTGCTACCGCCGTCATTTTGTTTAGTAGTTCCCGATCGTTGTATAGTAGCATTATCTTTTCCTCTATTTCTGATGGGTTATCAGAATCGAGAAATAAACAATTTCCTCCCAGGTCAACGTGTTCAATACCTGTCCATCTTTTAACAACACAAGGCAAACCTGTGCCTATTGCCTGCTCCCATAATACAGAATGGGTGCCTGGAAAAAAAGCCAGATCTGAGGCCAGTAAATAATTATAAGTTTCTTCAGATGATAACCAGCCGATTAGTTTAATAGAGGGAGATTGGGCAAACCTTTCAATTTCTTCTTTCATATCGGCTGTAGGCACACCGAAAACAATCAATTTAAGGTCATCCTTTTGAAACTTGTCGACAATATTCATTAAAACATGGATATTTTTACGACGATCTAATTTCCCGCCCGCTATAATAACCAGATCGGTAGCTTTTATGTTAAGCTGCGGCCTAACTACTTGATTTATCTCATCCCGTTTATTGATATCAACCACGGTATGGTCGGCGCCCAATAGTAACAACTCCGTCTTTTCTTCAGGCATTCCATAAACATCAATAAAGAAATCAACCCTTAAAGGCAATACACCGTAAAATTTCCTTGTAAATGGTTCGATCTTTTTAGCACACCATTTATAAATAATACCGTGTAAAATATGTTTAGACAGCCAGTTTTTGCCACTGTTGATAAAATCTGTATGACCATCTATATAAACTTTAACCTCGGGATGTTTTTTTGCATACGCTGCGATTTCAGTAATACTAACAAATTGCAGATCATGTAAAAAAATAATATCCGGTTTAAATTCTTCGACGACCTTTAATATTCCCTCATAAATCCGCATTTTTTTTGCAACTGAATGAGGCAACCACTTTACATATGGTATTCTGGTAACAGGTATCCCATCCGTATTAATATATGATGAAGGAGGTAAATACCCCAGTTCAGCCTTATGCAAATAAGTTTCGGTAGAGGCCAGGATCATGACATTGTGCCCCTGTAGTTTATGCATCTTGGGCAGTATATTTTCCTGATAACTATAATTATCTATATAGAAAGCGGCTAAACAACAGTGTAAAATTTTCATTTCTCAAATTCTGATATAAATTCAGCCGGTGACTTAAAATACTTCGCAAATTTATGCAGTTGCTCATCGTCTAATTCCCACCATTTGCTTTCAGACAATTTCGATATAATGTTATCATCAAACCTCATCCTAATTAATTTCGCCGGGCATCCAGCCACAATGGAGTAAGGCTCAATGTTCTTTGTAACTATGCTACCCATGCCTATTACGGCACCGGTGCCGATTGTGATGCCTTGTTTGACGATTGCTCCCTGCCCGATCCAAACGTCATGGCCGATTATAGTCTTTAAGGCAGGTGTTCTTTCATGCTCCGAAAACTTTGCTTTTACGCTATCCCGGCCCTTATAAAAAACCGGCGAGGTTGATACCCAATCCATTGGGTGAATGCCACCGCCAATTTTGACGTTATTTGCAATTGAGCAGAATGCTCCTATTTCACAATTAATAACCTCACAATCATATCCGCAAAAGGAATGTTTGTCCATAGTTGTATTAACTATGTTGCTTCCAGACTCAACCGTTGAGGTATGATGAATGCTGCTGTTGATCACAGCACTACCCCTAAGCTTCTTCAATATTTTTGACCACAAATAAAGTATTTTCATTTTAAGCAGTGTTATAAATCATATTAAAATAAATTACAAAGCCCGAGGAACCATAGCTGCACGGCGGCTTTTTATTAACTTTAATTTTGCCCTTTTCAGATATTCCAGATGTACCCTGATCAGGAACAAAAAATCAAGCATAAAAAAATTTATATAAAACACATAGAATAAGTTATACACGCAATACGTTAGCCACACAACAACAAAATATAACATAATCTTTTTGTTTTTACTCAATTTATTGTAAGCCTTAATTGCGCGTAAAATATCTCCTAAAATCAAAATAAATACGATAAGTGAAATTCCGCCACTGGTTGCCCACAACTCGGCGAAAGAATTATGCGAAAATTGCCTATCGGGATTATACAGGACAAAATTACCTGACCCCACTCCGAGAATAGGGTTTTCTTTTCCTACTTCTATGGCCTTTGAAAGCAGATCATACCGACTGTCTTCTTTAGCGTCAAATCTGGATTTAATTAAGCTGTTCTGCAGTGTGGAATTCAAATAGGTTACGCTGATCACAATGCTTAAAATAATAAAGCACAACGGGAAAACAGAGCGTATAGAAAGCGGGTAAAAGTACCTTACAAGCAACAGCAATACGAATGAAATTGCCGATATGATTAATGTAGCGCGCGAAGCCGCCAAAACGCCCGCAACAATAACTAAACAAAATATAATGAAAAATAAAATATAGTAAAATCTCTTTTGACGTTTTAGGGTAAATGTCATTAACATGAATGAAGATATTATAGCAAAAAAACCGAAATATCCGAACACATTAGCGTTTAATTCCTGAAGCTCAAAACGTTCTGAGCTAAGATCGACCTGAAATAAGCCATTTTGATAGGCGTAAAAAAATATGTACAGAAATTTAATAATATAAAGAACATAAAAATAATATATAAACCGGCTATCCCGCCACGAAAAATGGATCAATATAAAAGTGAACATGATCACGCCCGCCATCTGTTTCATTTCGGCCCAGTACATATCCTTATTAATTGCAACTATGCCAGAAAGGAACATAATGCAAAAAAGGATGGTAAAAAGCCTGAACATCCGAAACTTGCGAAATAATGAAAACGATTTATATAATGAATAAATAAATAAAACCGGTATTATAATATACAGCGAAACAGAGTTGATACTCTGATCAAATGAGGAAGGAATAAAAATGATAAACAAAAGCAGCATGAAAAAGAACTCCTTTGACCAAACCGGCATTTGAAGATTTTCTTCATTAAAAACTTTTATTTGTACTGATTTTCTCATTCCGATATATATCTTCTCTGCTAAAGAATTACCCGTTTATTATTTCATGATAAATTTTCACTTCCTTATCCGCCGTAACTTCCCAATCAAATAAAGATGATAAGCTTAACATCCTGTCATCTGAATCTTTTAGGACTTCAATAACGCGGTCGGCAAATTCCCCGACAAATTCGGGTCCATGCTTAACGATGTACCTATCATCAAGCACCTCCGGAATTCCTCCCACTCTTGAGGTTATTATTGGTATATGGCATGCCATACATTCTAAAACAATTAAAGGCAGGCCTTCATTTTGGCTGGGCAACACCACCAGATCAAAACAATTGATGAGATCTGGCATTGCGTCAGGCTGCTGACTACCCATAAAAGCGACATTTAGCGACAATTGATTGCATAAATCAATTAAAGCTGCCTTTAAATTACCATCCCCGACAAAATAAAATTTAACATCAACAAGGCTATCGGCTATCTTCTTGAAGATAGCAGGAAGCGTCAAAACATTTTTAACGGGCACCAACCCTCCTATAAAAGCTACATTATAATAGTTATCATCAATGTTATTTAAGTCTCTTAAAGCTTTTTTTCTGTCAACAGGGTATGGCTTAAATTGATCGTTATCTACACCATTATAAAACACATCGCTGTTTTGAACATTCGCCCCCATGTTTGCGGCTTCGGTTTGCAGTTGCCTGCTTACGAAAAATTGAAAATTTGAAATACCGCAAATTTTCAATATTACTTTTTTAATAGCCCTGTTTGTTTTAGGCATTGAATGGATCTCAGACCCATGCCATGTTACATATAAAGGCGTTCCGAATTTTTCTTTAACAAACATACCCACGATAGCAGGTTCGAGAGAATGAGTTGAAACCAAGTCATATTTTAAGAAAAGGTTAGTCCATCTTTTGGCAAATTTGATAAAAACAGATCCTAATTGATTTAATCTATACCATTGAAAATAATCAGTTAAGGTAAACGGAACCCATAAATTATGATATTTTATTTCATCATAAATAAAATATTCTTCCATCGTTTCTCTTTTATACTGTTTCTTCCTCAGTATTTGTATCAGTTTACTCTCGTAATACCTTATAATAAAAACATCAATATTATCTTCTCGTTTCTTCAAATGTTTAATGCGCTGATGAGTGGCGTTAAAAGCCCCCTTTTTATCTTTAGGCGTACCCGATGTAATTATTGCTATCTTCATCTGTCTACATTATTGAATTGTTACTTTCTAATCTTGACTTTATAAGCTTTGCAGGATTGCCTCCAACTATACTATACGCCGGAAAATCTTTTGTCAAAACAGTGCCCGCGGCAATTATTGAACCTGTACTTACCTTACGGCCGGGTGTAAATAAAACTTGTCTTCCTATCCAGATATCATCTTCAATAATTGTTTGCTTTTCTTCGGCATGCCCTTGCTGACACATCGGTATGTCTGTCTTGTCAAATTTGTGATTAGCAGCAAGTATGTGCACCTCGGGGCCCATCATTACATTTTTACCTATGACTACATTAGACGGGACAACGCAGTTTTTCCCCAGCCCGGAGTTATCGCCTATTCTTAACCGCCTGCCGCTACCAAAAAATGCCAATCGTTCAATGTTTACATTAGTTCCACATGATTGAAATATGGCCTTACAGCATACAAATCTGGCCCATTTAAAAATTGAACCACCAATAAAAAAACTTGATGCAGGCAGGTAACGGCATAAACCATAATATACCGTCAGCGCAATAAGCTTTTTTATAGAAGTAATTATTTTAAAAAAATTACGCATTTATTTAGTTAGGTAATTTAAAAAGCTATTTATGCCTTAAGTTTCTATATATCGCGGCTATGTATTTTACATCAAATACTCCCGAAATTTTTAACAGAATGAGAAAAATCATTAAAAATGCTACCGGAATCAGCAAAATATGCAATAGCGGAGCGCTGAAGAGTAGATTAATTTGGTCTGCAACCAACACACCGATCACTGAAGAAACAGTAATTTTACCGATAATGAGAATCTCATTCTTCGACGATAACCCCAATAATCTCCAAGAATAAACTGAGTTAATAAGATAAGCTACCAGGTTGGATACTATTGCTCCGCTTAAAGTAATTAAAATGCTTTTGGTTACAATACCGATAACAATTGTTACAACCTGCAGCGCAATTGCAACAAGTTCCCAGATAAATATCTTTTCAGTACGATTAAATACTTTGCATATATTTTGACAATATACTTTAAGTAACAAAAAAAATGAGGCTACAGTAAGCAGCTTTACATACACTACTGATTCTATCCAAACACTTCCTAATACAATTTGCACTGCGTCTTTGGCCAAAAGGATAATCAAGCAGGATAACGCCGCTATGATTATTGAAAAAAACGAAAGTATCTTGGTATATTCTCTTTGAAAGCGTTTATTATCCTCCTGAAAATTAGCCAGGTGCGAAAAAATAACACCCAGGGAAAGTGTATTTAAAATTGCAAATGGCACGCCCTGCATTTTTTTGGCCTGATAGAAATAGCCAACCTGCCTGATGGAAAAATATCTGCCTAATATAAGTTGATAGATATTATCAAAGGCATTATTAAAAAAGGATATTAACGTAACAAAGATACCAAAGCGGTATAAATCCTTAAAAGAGCTCACATTGAATTTCAATTTACCAACACCGCCTTCAGACATCCACAAAAAAAGGGTTTTCAATAGTACAAGAAGTAAATTCATTATTACCAGAGACCATACGCTGAATCCTTTATAGGCCAGAAATATACCCACCAAAGAACTAAGGACCACTGACGCAACGTTTACATAAAGATTAATTTTAAACTTCATTTCTCTGTAAATACGAGCGTTTTGAACTATATTGAATGCATTTATAATAACTATAACGCTACTTACACAAATGAGAGGCTTTAATTTGATGTCCCCATAATAACTGGCTATTGAGCCGGATGATAACACGAGTAATAAAAAGAAAACAATACTGATAGCAAGATTAAAAAGGAAAACAGTTGAATAATCTTCATCCGTGACGTCCTTTGTGCGAACAAGCGCTCCCCCCAAACCTCCCTCAGTAAGTACATTGATAACGGTTATGAAAAACATAATAATACCTACCTGACCAAACTCAAAAGGACTTAACATCCTCGCCAGTATGATATTTGTAATCAGCCCAACTATAACGGTAGAAGATTGCCCAACGAACGACCAGATTGTATTTTTAAGGAACTTTTTTGTTGTTGCCATTTTTTATATGAAGATTCAACTGCTGAACCGACTTTTTCTACAAGTCTTTATTTACAATTGTAATTACGCCTGGAAAAAGATAACCTTAACCCAAAATGGTAAACTTCCTTATTGTAAATCCAACGTAGGTTTTGACAGAATTTTAATATTTTAAAAGAAGGGATAATCAATTGTCTTTACCACTATAGCCTTCCATCAACAAAAGACCGATCCAAACAAGCCTTCGTATCGTATATAACAACATTACGCTCTTTAATCTTCTGGTAGTCGATTTCTAAAAACTCATTATGTGCAACTGCAACTATCAACGCGTCATAAGCAATACTGTGATCAAACTTATCTAATATACCAATGCCATATTCATGCTTCACTTCAGCCGCATCAGCCCAGGGATCGTACACATCTACGTTTACACCAAAGTTTACTAACTCATGATAAATATCAACCACTTTTGTATTTCTAACGTCCGGGCAATTTTCTTTAAAAGTTATGCCCATGATCAGCGCTTTTGATCCTTTGATCTTATAATTTTTTTCAATCATTAGTTTCACCACCTTGTTGGCAACAAACATACCCATATTGTCGTTCACCCTTCTTCCGGATAAAATAACTTGAGGGTGATAGCCTAAAGCTTCGGCCTTATGTGCTAGATAATACGGGTCAACACCTATACAGTGTCCTCCTACTAATCCCGGTTTATATTTTAAAAAGTTCCATTTTGTACCCGCTGCATCCAGAACATCGTTAGTATCAATTCCAATACGGTCAAAGATCAATGACAACTCGTTTACAAAAGAAATATTAACGTCTCGCTGCGCGTTTTCAATTGCCTTTGACGCTTCTGCCACTTTTATATTAGGTGCCTTATGCGTTCCCGCCACAATTATGGAAGCGTACAGATCATTTACCAGATCGCCAATTTGCGGAGTAGATCCTGAAGTAACCTTTTTAATGGTGGTCAAGGTATTGACTTTATCGCCCGGATTTATACGTTCAGGTGAGTATCCAACAAAAAAATCCTCGTTAAATTTCAATTTTGATTCCCTTTCTAACACCGGTACGCAATCTTCTTCTGTACATCCCGGGTAAACGGTAGATTCATATATTACTAAGTCATTTTTTTTTAGCACTTCTCCAAGCATAGCTGATGCTTTTAATAACGGAGTAAGATCGGGCGCTTTAAATTGATTAACAGGGGTTGGTACTGTAACAACAAAGACATTATATTCTTTCAATGTTTCTTTATCAGACGAAAACCGTAACCCTGTATTACCATTTTTATATGCGTTAATCACCGACTTCAGGTCGTCGAGGTGAGCCTCGCGAGTACGATCAATTCCATTGGACAATTCACCAACCCGATCTTTATTTATATCAAAACCAAGTACGTCATACTTTTTAGCAAATTCAATTGCAAGGGGTAAACCAACGTATCCAAGCCCAATTATTGCGATCTTAGAAGTTTCCAGATTTGGAGATGTATGCATTTTTTTTTTATGTAAGTATGTTATAAGTTGTTACTGTTTCCAATAGTCTTAACCTTTACGGTTAAATACTTTTTTCATTTTACTTTTGCCGTCAGAAGAATCTTCCTGATAATATCCGCCATATCCATATCCATATCCATACCCGTAGCCGTAACCATACCCGTAACCATTTTTTTCATCAATAGAGTTCATAATGATGTTAAGGTGATTGAATTTCTTATTTCTGTAAAAAGCGTCAATTAAACGAATTTGGCTTTTGGCAGTGTAATTATGCCTGACAATAAACATGGTCGCATCCGCATTCCTTCCAAGTATCTGAGCATCAGTAACCAATCCAACAGGTGGCGCATCCAGAATTATATAGTCAAAATCTTTTTTAAGTTGTTCAAATAGCACATCGATCTTTCCATTGACCAACAATTCGGCAGGGTTAGGAGGAATCGGCCCGCTGGTTATGATATAATAGCCTTCCTGTAAAGCAATAGGTTTCAAAATGTCCTGATAACTGGCTTTGCCAATAAAGTAATTGGATAATCCTAAGGTATTATCAATACCCAGGCCACTATGAAGTTTGGGCTTACGTAGGTCGAGTTCCAGAATGACCACCTTTTTGCCCGACATTGCCAGGCTTGCCCCCAAATTAAGCGAAATGAAAGATTTACCTTCTCCACTTATACCTGATGTAAAAAGCACCATCTTCTGATCTGCATTTGGTATAACAAACTGCAGATTAGTTCGCAAGGCTCTGATTTGTTCGGCCACCATGGAGCGCGGACGGCTTACAACCAGCAGCGGACCGGAATCTTCGGAATGTGATATTTCTGCTAATACAGGTACATTGGTAACGCGTTCTATGTCTTGTCTTCTGCTAATTCTAAAATTCAGAAGGCCTCTGAAATAAATAATACCCGCCGGCACAATTATGCCTATTATTAAGAAAGCCAAGTAAACAATAATTTTAACCGGCTTTACAGGATTTTTACTACTTGTAGCTGGGTCAATTGTACGACTATCCGCAACACCTGACGCCAATTGCATAGCCGTCTCTTCGCGTTTTTGTAAAAGATAGGTGAACAGGTTGTTTTTAATTTCCTGCTGTCTCATTACATCTAATAATCCACGTTCCTTTGAAGGGACTTGTGTAATAATAGATTCAAACTGTTTATTTTTTGCCTGCAGTTGCTGCTTGGTAACTTCAAGTCCGTTTTTAAGATTGTGCGCAGACTCGCGAATAGCTCTTTTTAATGAGGTTATTTGATCAGTTAAAGTACTCACCAGCGGGTTAGTTTCAGGAACGGTTTGCAATAAGCTTTGTTTTTTCAACTGGGTTTCGCCAAGTTGTGAAACCAATCCAAGTAAAGTAGGATCATCAATACCAAGCATGGAAGGCAGCGACGAAGGCTGGTCACTATTTTTATCTAAATAACTTTGTAGGGTTTGAAGAATGCTGAGTTGGATCAAAACCTTATTCAATTGCTGATCATTACCCTGCACCGTTTCTAAGAATGCCTGGGATTGAGCACTGATATCTGTAATTTTGTTACTTGATTTAAAGTGCTCAACATTCTTTTCTACAGAATTTAGCTCTTCGGCAATTCCATCTAAACGACCTTTAATAAACTCTAATGTTTTTGAGGTCTCTTTATTTTTATCGTCCAAAGCGGCCCTGTTATATTCCTCTACAAGACTATTCAAAAAATCTTTACCTCTTTGCGGCAGCGCGTCTTCTAACGTGATGATCAATGATGTCGCTTGCTTACTAACCGGATCAATTTTCAGATTTGTACTATAGCTTTGTATAATATCCGCCATGTCATTGAATTTCACACTCAGCAATTGATTGAAAATCCCTCTGCCGGTTGGCCGGATCAGGATCATCCCTGCTTCAGTTTGAATGGGAACATTCAGAGAAAATATTTTGCCATTTACTTTAACCTGCTTTGAATTTACTAATTGCACCGTGAATTTTACACTATAGGCATTCTGGTAAGGATGCAATAAGTCTACCTCAAACGGCACATTATAATAAACTTCCTGTTCTCTTATCCGTCCTTGAACCATATACGACGTTTGTAGCTTCAACGCTCCTACTACCTTTGCTATCAACGTTTTAGATTTTAGTATTTGTATTTCGTTATCAATGATCTTGTCCGACGAAAACAGATCGAGATCTTTCAGCAAATCATTTTGTCCGCTTTGCCCTGTTTTATTGTCTTTTATCAATAAATCGGTTTCTATTGCATATAAAGGTGTCTGAAATTTTGCGTAAATAAAACCAAGCATTAAGAACACTACAATGGAAAGTAAAAACCATTTCCACTGCCTTATGTAAGGAAACAGTGTTTCGAGCAGATTAGGCTCGTTTTCTTGTTCAGCAAACTCGTTTATGTCTTCGTTAATCATAACTATGGTTAGAAATTAGATTGAAATAAATTATTACTTGCGGCTGTAAATCACAATAATTGAAATAAGCGATAAGGCACTTAATAGTACAGGTAATATCTGATACACCTTATCTGTTTGTGCAATGCGGCCCTTACCTGGCTCTACATATACTACATCATTGGCATGCAAGTAATAATATGGGGATGTGTAAACTTCGCGGGAGGTTAGATCTACCCTGCCAAACTCTTTTTTACCATTCTCGTCACGGATAACTAAAACGTTTTCCCTTTTAGCGAAAATGGTCATATCGCCGGCCATACTAAGGGCCTCCGGTAAAGTAATTCGCTCATTAGGTATTACATACACCGATGGTCGAACCACTTCTCCCATTACAGATATCTTGTAGTTTAAAAAACGTACGTTTACAGTAGGGCTTTTAAGATAGGTAGTAAGTTTTTCCTTGATCATGTTCCTGGCTTCGGATGTATTTAAACCGGAAACTTTCAACGGGCCCACAAGAGGCAACTCAATTACGCCTGCCGAATCCACTAAAAATCCCGGCGCCGCCGACTGCGAAATCGAGCCGCCGTTCGAAACAGAACCCGTATTGCCCCCTGTAGCACTCGGCGCATTATCTGTAGTAACAGGTACTGACGAATAAGGATTGAAGAAACTGCTTGCCAAAGGATTTAACGAGCCGATCTTAATATCAAGGATATCCCCTGGTTGTATTTTAGGTACATATGCTCTGGCAACTGCCATGGTGTCTGATTGATTAATTCCTTTTTGAAAATAGGCAATCTGCTTTTGACTGACACACGACGAAAGCAGAATGAATATCAATAAGACAACGAAGATTGGCTGTAATGTTTTTTGCATTTTATATAAGTAGGTGTTCAATTAATTGCAACAAAAGTAATTTATTTTTAATAACATTATATCATATTGGGTTAAGTTAACATCAATGGTTTATTAATTTTTCCAAGATTTAATTTTATTTTAATCCGTTTTATTTAAAACACTAATTGCTAAATCTCATTGATAGTTGAATAAACGCCAATATTGGCAAACCTTATTAATTGCATCGAGTGCCAGAAATTAGGTTTTGACGTAGGGCAAACAGGTAATATCAAATATTGTTTTATTTTTTTTTAATAAGTTTGAAAATCATCAACTATTTATTTACTTCTCAACAAAGATGGTGTTTAACCAAAACCATTACGTATCTAAAGTAAGCATTGGGTATATAACGGGGGTTGTTGCCGGAAAGTCTACATAGAATAAGAACTATACGTCTCCTTTTTTATTGGTTGACGGACATTTACGCCTGGTAAGTTTGCGACTGCATCCAAACAAAGCGCAAGATAAAAACCAATTTGAGTAGCGAGATCAAGAAGAATAATTTCTTAAAGAAAGCGGTAATAAGATTTAATTAAAAGCAATGCCAACTTTTGATTAGTTAAAGTTTATAATTTTCTTTATACCAATTAAATGTTGTTTCTAATCCTTCCTTAAAGTCAACTGCTGGTTTATAACCCAAAACATTTGTTGCTTTTAATATATCGGCCTGAGAATGTCTTACATCATTCACCCGTTCGCTCTGATAGGTGGGTTGAATATCTTTACCTGATATTTCGCGTAATGTTTCAATAACTTTATTAAGACTTATCGGCGAACCGCATCCTATGTTATAGAAATTATTCAATATTTTTTGATCGTGACTCATAAGAGCGATCTTGTTAGCCTCAACGACGTTATTTATATAAGTAAAATCCCTTTTAGTTTCACCATCACCAAAAATTATCGGTGGTATGTTGTTCAAAAATGCTTTGCAAAAATTTGGAATAACTGCCGAATAAGGCGAATCCATCTTCTGTTTAGGGCCAAATACATTAAAATATCGAAGGCCAATAAAATCCATTTTGTAAGCTATGTTAAAAACCCGGGCAAATGATTCCGCTGTCGCTTTTGTAGCTGCGTAGGGATTTAATGGCATTCCTAAATTGCTTTCTACTTTAATACTTGACCTATCATCACCATAAACAGACGACGATGACGCAAACACAAAGCGGTCAACTTTATTTAATACGGCGGCATGCATTAAATTGAGCGATCCTGTAATGTTTGTCCGGGAAACGGAAATCGGATCGGCAATTGAACGGGGGATTGATCCCATGGCAGCTTGATGACATACCTTATCGACACCTTTTGTAACCTTTAAACAGATGTCATAATTGGCGATGGAGTCATGAATAAATTCAAATTTTGGATTGTCTAAGAAACCTGAAACGTTGTCAATCGAGCCATTTGAGAGATCATCAATAACTCTTACTAACTCTATTGAGCTCGTATTTAACAATTCACTAACTAAGTTACTGCCTATAAAGCCGGCGCCACCGGTAATTAAAACTTTCATATTTTTGCTTTGACAAAATCTTTATTTATTAATATTATATTTATTTGGCTGCTATATTTCGGGTGGCTGTTTGTACAGGCTATTATTTAAAAAGATAGGGTACTTAAAATAACAAAGTAACTCTACGACATGACCGATTCTTTTTTTCAAATAACATTTATTAAAACTGAACTAGTTCTTTTCTCCTCTCGGCAAATAATGTCCTTGAAATAACTACTACATAAATCGTTCATAGAAACATGACGATCTTAACGTGTTTATGGTGTTAATGAAATAAAAACAGCTTTATAAATAGTTAATTTACAGAACATTACCTATTTTTAATTGAATTAAAAACGGTAAGAAAGACATTAATCCCACAACAGCTGTATATCAATTATTAAATTGTTTATTTCAACCTTACACGAATCGAGTTGTGATTTCGGCTTACTAAATTGCCCCTAAACTACCATATTCAAAATAAAATCCCAAATAAAAAGAAATACCTTAGGAGGCAATGTTACGCTATAATGAACTTGCGCCTAATCCTCAAATTGTGCTACCTATCCTTCAGTTTTAAAAAATCAAACTACGACCTATACCTTAATATTTCCGAAAAATAATTATTTGCTGCCTGTTGTTGACTTTATGAAAGCCGGCTCTGAAGGTGTTATCGTAAAAGGGTCAATGAGCCATTTAAATGTTGCTGCTCATTCAAATTAATCAAATAATAATATACGCCGGTTGCACATGGCCTCCCATCATATGTTCCATCCCAGGGCTTTACATATCCGATGGACTGGTAAATCAATCTGACGTAACGGTCATAAATTTTTACTTTGATTTCCGGAAAGTTGTAACGCCCGGAATGATCCAAAGATCATTAATACCTCATAATTAGGGGTAAAGGTATTAGGCGGAATAAGATTCTTGATAAGCCTTTTGCTGCATTCAGATATCCGTTTATACCATCAATTTATCATTTCACCGGCAACCAGACTAAAAACACTTGCAAGGACCTAATCACTCCATCAGTGGCTGCCCGACCAACCCAATAGCAGTTGCGGCATTGATATCTTGTCCCTTTATAGTGCCTTCCATGTAGTGAACCTATTTCATATGTCTTGCAGCAATTCCTGTCGTCTGTAATTGCAAGTAAGCCCCAAGCGTAATTACGACGAACTTAGCATAACTTTAATATATAAAGCGGAATATTCTGGACACTGGTTTGAATTTCCGCCCCGTTGGCTATAATATTTCTATCGGTTTATTCTCGCCATAATTATATGAACTGCCACGTCTCGACTTCTCTGCCACAGATCACACTCGTCCATTCCCCAATCAGCAGATCATACAACCTCGCCTCAAAATCATATTCACCCATTCAGCTTACTTTTCTTTGTTGTTATATTTGTACTGGTCTGGAGGGTTTGCCGAGTAATTTGTCCCCATATCGAGGCCAAAGGCATAATTGCCCTACATTTGCGTGGTACCATACTGCTTATCACGGCCCGGGTATTTTCCGGATAATATTCGTAAATATATGCACCTCCATTTTGAGTCGCCTCGCGATCCTTGATTTTACAAATTCAACGTTCTCATTGTTATACATCCCCAATATATTCTCCAGTGAAGCCGCGTGATATCTTTTGGGGCTTATCGCCTACAGCATCTTAGGTAGTAAGGAGAAATGTAGTTACAGAATACAATGCATATTCTCAAACCCGTAAATTATAATTTACGAACAGCTGGTAGCGAGACCAAAGATAAGTGTTGATAAAAAAAAACACCACGCTATCCATTATAACCTATTGGAATATAATTAGTTGATACTAATGGTACTTCGCCACCCAAGCACTGCGGCTTAGCTTTTGCCGGGTTCAGCGCCAACGAGGATTCAGAGCGGCTTTTCTTATCTGCAAAAAAGGCTTTTATTTTCAGGCTGATTAAACAAAGCTGTTTAGTTTTTTATATTTCCCCGGGGGCAGGCTTGTTATGTTTTTAAAAATTTTAGAAAAATGAGGTAGACTTTCAAATCCAATTTTTTCTGCTATTTGGCCAAACGGCATATTTGTGGTTGCAATTAGATATTGCGCGCGCTCAATTCGTTTTTCGTGCAAATAGCTTAGCGGTCTTTGTCCAGTGTGTTTTAAAAACAATCTCGAAAAATAATCCTGGTGCAGATTTGCCCTATCGGCCAAATATTTAACCGTTAAATTTTCTTTCAGGTTTAACTGGATATGCCTGGTAGCATCTAAAATTTTCGAAGGGATTGGATCGGGACTTTTACTCTGAAACCGGTAAGAGCCTAAAAAGCGGGAAATCAGCAGGAAAATTATACCCTGAGTTTCAAAAAAGATGGGGTCACTAACAGTATTATTCAGATTCCGGTAACCTTTGTAGTAAACATTTTTTTCGTAAATAGTTGGATTATCTGAGCGGTTAATACCCCTGCCCGGGCTTAGATCTACCAACCTTCTGAAGTTTAGAATGTCCGTGTCATTGGCAGCAACTTTTATTACCTTCCTATTATTTTCGAAAATTGACATCCCCTCTGCCGACTCTTCGAAAAAGTGCAGAAAATACTGGCTCAAATAGGAATTGCAGGACAGATGGCATAACGTGAAGCTCGGAATAATATATAAATATCCCGGTTCAAGTTTAACTTGTTCGTGTGCAGTCGAAATTAGTCCCTCCCCCTCATCAATATAATAAATCCGTAAATACGGGCTTATTACATTCGGATAGTTCCACTTTTCATTCAGTTTAACATAATCCACGTGCAATAAAGAAAAGGTATAACCTGGTAATCTTTTATTCATTTTGACGAACTGTAAATATGGGAAAAAGTCGGATTTGTATAAAATAAAGTCTATTTAATATAATGGTTAACGTAAGGTTGCGAATAAATTTGCTTTTAACCAATTGTACATATCACCGAAGGTGGAGCATAATCATCGTGCGCCCCAGGTAATAGCAGTAAATAACATTTTTAAACCCGGACTTACCTCCGTAACGGTAATACCGAATTTTTTGTGACTTTTCGAATATATTCTACTTAGTAATACTGATGATTAGCTAACCAATACTCGTGAAATGAAACGCAGAACATTAATTAAAGGAGTAGCAGCAACCCTGCCCTCATTATGGTTATCGAAGGCATTGGGCAACAGTGTTTTTGAGAATCGATTTAAAAATGAGGCAATTGACGGCCCGTTTAAACCAACATGGGAATCGTTACAAACTTATCAAACACCAGAATGGTATCGCAATGCTAAGTTTGGCATGTGGGCGCACTGGGGGCCGCAATGTCAACCCGAAGCCGGCGACTGGTATGCGCGGGGGATGTACCAGGAGGGTTCAGGGCAATATAAAAGCCATCTTCAGAAATATGGGCACCCCTCAAAGTCAGGATTTAAAGATGTGATCTATGAATGGAAAGCCGAAAAATGGGATCCGGAAGAATTAGTGAGTTTATACAAAAATGCCGGTGCACAATACTTTATGGCGCTTGCCAACCACCACGACAATTTTGATTTGTTCGACAGTAAATACCAGGATTCCTGGAACGCCGTTAAGATTGGGCCAAAGAAAGATTTAATTGGCGGCTGGGCAAAAGCAGCCAAAAATAACGGGCTCCCATTTGGTGTAAGCATCCATGCTTCACACGCGTGGCGCTGGTATGAGGTAGCCCAACGTTCAGATAAAACGGGGCCCTATGCCGGCATTCCATACGACGGAAAACTTACCAAAGAAGATGGAAAAGGCAAGTGGTGGGACGGAATTGATCCGCAAGAATTATATGCACAAAGCCATCCTTTGAGCCAGGGTAGTTTAGATGACAATTCAATAGGTAAACAATGGGATTGGGGAAACGGCGCCTACCCTCCTGGTAAAGCGTACATTGATAAGTTTTACAACCGCACTATCGATCTGATCAACAAATACAATCCGGACGTCGTTTATTTCGACGACGACCAGCTTCCTTTTTGGCCGGTTAGTGATGTAGGATTACGTATAGCCGCACATCTCTATAATAAAAGCATTAAGGATCATGGACATCTTCGTGCAGTGCTGAATGGAAAAATGTTAAATGAAGATCAGCGTAAGGCAATGGTTTGGGATATTGAAAGAGGGCAGGCAAATAAGATTCAGCCGTTACCATGGCAAACCGATACTTGTATTGGCGGCTGGCATTATGACCGCGCGCTGTATGAACGCGATGGTTATAAAACCGCCAAGACGGTAATCCAAACCCTTGTGGATATTGTGAGTAAAAACGGGAACCTGATGCTGAATATTCCCGTTCGGGGCGATGGCTCCATTGATGAGAAAGAACGAAAAGTGGTTGAAGAAATTGGAAGATGGATGAAAGCAAACAGCGAAAGCATTTACAGTACAAGGCCGTGGAAAATATTTGGTGAGGGCCCGGCTCAAGAAGCAAAACTTACTGAGCAAGGTTTTAATGAAGGAAAAGGAAAACCGTTTACACATCAGGATATACGCTTCGCTGTTAAAGGCGATGCGCTTTATGCGACAGCGATGGGTTGGCCGGAAGACGGAAAACTGGTTATAAAAAGTTTGGCAAAAAGCAGCGAACTCTTTCCAAACGAAATTCAAAAAATAGAGTGGCTGCCAACCAAACAATCTTTAAACTTTGAAAAAAATGAAAAAGGCTTAATTATTTCGTTACCAGAAAAGCCGGCAGATGAATTGAGCTACGCAAATGTGATCAAGATTTTTTCATAGGCATTAAATAAGTTTAAGAAAAGCAGCCAATAGTCATTCTACCATGTTCATTTAATGACTATGAAATGGCCTTACAACAAACTTACTAACGGTACAGTTTTTCACACTTTTTATACAAAAAACGGAAGCAGGTTTACAGTTTGCTACCAATTCTTAAAACGCGACATAACTCCTTGTTAAACAATTATTTTTGCTGGATAGTAGTACTCAATGGCATAAATAATGATAAAAGGTATCCAATTGTTGCGCGCTATTGCGGCATTGTCTGTTGTGTTTGTGCACTGCCATTTTCGCAACATAGAAACAGGCTTGTTTGGTGTTGACATTTTCTTCGTTATCAGTGGTTTCATAATTGCCTATATGGTTAATCAGTCCACCAGGCAATTTATTATCAAGCGCATCATCAGGATCTCCCCGCTTTATTTTTTAGCCACTTTTTTAACCATTGTGCTGGTGTTTATCAGGCCGCAGTGGTTTAACCATGTCATCGTTAATACCGAAACTGTTGTTAAGTCTTTCTTGTTCATTCCTTATCAAATTAAGGGGAGCGGGCCAATACTTTCGTCGGGCTGGACACTGAATAACGAAATGTTTTTTTACGGGGTAATGTTTTTATGCATACTAATCTTCAGAAAAAAGCAATATCTGGTTCCCGCCTGCGGGGGTGTGCTGATCTTATTATTACTTGTGCTGAATAGTTTTCCTAAAGAAACCATTACAGCTTATAGCCACGTGCTCCGCTTTTACAGAAATGGCTTACTTCCCGAATTCATTTATGGCCTCGCGTTATATTATTTCTGGGAGTACTATAAAAGCCATAAAACCAGATCTGTCAATGTGCTGATGGTAACCATCGGGCTTGTTGCTTTTATAGTGATGATTTATTCAGACTTAAACGGCAGCATGTTAGAGTATCCGAGAAATGTGCGCTATGGCATTCCATCGTTGCTTTTCGTAAATGCTATCCTTTTGCTCGAAAACAGGCTAAATGAAAAGAACAGTATCGTAAAAACCTGTCTTAAATTAGGCGATGCCAGTTATGCAATGTACCTGTTCCACCCTTTTGTAATCTACTTTCTTTTACGGGTCGTGTATCCAACAACCATAGGACCTTCGGGATCGTTAATAATTCAATCGTTCGAACTGATCCTGGCCCTTATCCTGGTTGCATGCGTAAGTGTGTTTATTTACGAGTTTATTGATAAACCTTCGAATGATTTTTTAAAAAAGCTGGCTAAAAAACATATTGGACAACGTGTTGCAAAAGTGGCGATGACGGAATTAGAAAGACCCGTTTATTAGCGGGTAAAGATCTATTGTATTATTTTGACTTATCCGGTTCCCGCGATGCAAAATAAACGTATAGCAACGATTTTGAAAGGCTAAACTTATCGCAATTAACGTGATGACGATGTGTATAAAAGGCTAACGAAATGAGAAACACCAGGCAAAAAGAAAATAAGATCACCCAACTGCGCAACGAAGTCAGGAAGGAAGAAAAACAAAAAAAAGCCAACGTAGGTGTCCCCAAAAAAGTCTCCCATCCGGATAAAGGTGAAACCGTGGTTCAAAAGCAAATTGCCAAATTGCTTAAAGTACAACTAAGATTAAAAGATACGCTAAACGAATATTCAGCTTTATTTGAACATTCCCCGGCAGGATATTTCATATTAAATAAAAAGGGCGTTATAAAAAATGTCAATCTGCGCGGAGCAGAACAATTGGGGGCAACCAAAAGCGACATTCTTCACAAAGCATTTTCTGTTTTCCTTTATTCAGATACTGACCAGCAGAACTTTAACAGCCACATGACCCTTGTTGTTAAAAACGGAACACTGGAACGAATGCAATGCGAAATAAAAAGGAAAGATGGTTTGGTCTTTACTGCTCTGATAAAATCGAAGGTATTAAGAAGTGAAAAGCGCGTGTTCAAACATTTGCTTTCAATTGTCACAGATATATCTCAGCTAAAAGGCCGGGAAAATGAGATTGAACTACAGTTAAAACAGGCCGAGGAACTGAATACCATGAAATCTGGCTTTATAGGTATGGCCGCACATGAGTTCCGTACACCGCTTACTTCAATGTTGTCGAGCGCCACGCTTATTGAACATTATTTGCCAACCGGCGATGCAGGCAATATAAAAAAACACCTTACGCGCATTAAATTATCCATAAAAAACCTGGTCGCCATTCTTGATGATTTTCTGTCAATTGAAAAACTGGAAAGCGGGAAAGTGGAAATTCAACTTATTAATTTCGATCTGGAGGGGTTTTGCGACGATCTGCTAGAGGAGGTTGCCCCGATAAGGAAAAAGGGGCAGGTTATTCGGCGTCAGCATAATGGCGACAAGGAAATATCGGCAGATCCAAAAATACTGCGGCATATTGTACTGAACCTTCTTTCAAACGGATGTAAATATTCGGCCGAAGGCCAAGAAATCAAACTTTTTACCTATGTAACCAACCACGAAATAAAGCTAATTGTACAGGACAACGGGATTGGTATACCCGATGCCGATCAGGTCAGCTTATTCACCAGATTCTTCAGGGCACATAACACCGATAATGTTCAGGGCACCGGCCTGGGACTGCATATAGTAAAAAGATATGTTGAACTATTAAACGGCACCATAGGCTTTGTAAGCAAACCTAATGAAGGAACCGTATTTACCGTTACGTTTCCGCAGGGCAGCTATTCTAATTTATACACAGCAAAAAATATGTAAAAAATAGCCTACAACAGGCACAAGATTTATTAAAGATGATTTCAACTACCAGAAATCTGAATCCTACTGAAAATTACAACTTATTATCGTATTTGCCGCCATCTTAACCGGGATAAATTTTGTTGTTTCTGTCTATTTATTATCGGCCTTCCAGGCCTTTAACTCTTGCACAATACCCGATATTTTAGCAAACTCACCGTCCAAAAACTCAGGATAACCTATTACTCTGCATCTTATCAAGTTCCCTTTAGCAGTTATCATTTCAGTTTCAAAATCGAAATGTGTCCCGTCTTTTATTGCATAGTTAATAGCCTTTTCAACTATTTCGCGAGTGGCCTCATCTTTAAAAAATTTAAGTGCTTCTTCCATCGGGGGTGTTTCGTCATCGGGAGAAATCTCCAAGATATTCTTGAGTGTTTTATTCCAGGTGCCGGTTTTTGTTTTAAAATTTCGTTGCCACACTCCTATCCTAGCAATCTCATTAGCCTTATTAACAATTGCCGATATTTCGATAATTTCAGCCTCCTTAATTTTTTGAGGAGTAATATTTTCCATAAATATCGATAAACCACCTGCTTCGCCGGTATCCTTATACCAGGGCCGGACGTCCCAGCGCATCCACGCAGGGCGGCCATCAAGCGTGTCAATAAACTCCTCGTCGCATTTGTTGACATCGCCTTTCAGGCATGACTCAAACATGTCGCCGTAAGTTATTTCTGACCCGGGGAATATATCGTATATACGTTCGCCAATAAATACTTTATCAGATAAATTATAATCACTCACCCATTTTTTTGATGCAGCAAAAAAACGCAGATCAGTATCTACCATGGCTATGGCAATCGGTGTTTGATCTATCAAAATTTTATATCTGTCCTCATGCTCCTTGTTTATTTTATCCAACAGGCGCTGTGCTACGCCCGATTGCAGGAATTTATTATAACAGGCTGAGAAATTTGACGGATTTAAAAAATTAAACATCGCCGCTATCTGACTTTTATTATACCTTTTTTCGGTAATGTATTGGTGCGCGAGTTGCATTTGCAGATCGCGGTAATAATTAAAAATCGTGGTTTGATATTTTTGCTTAAAATCCCGTTTTAATTTCGACTCAGATATAAAGTGTTTCTTCGACAAATGTTGTATACTCGGAAAATGGTTGAAAATGTTATCTTTCAAAGTTTCAACAACATCGTTCAGTACCTGGTCTCCGGTGGTGAAATGTCGTCCGCGGCCGTTGGAAGTTACGTCCCCATTTTCACCATTAACCATAGTGTGACTAATATCAATAATATGGGCGAAAAAACCTTTAACCTTTCCGTCTGCAATGTCGGGATAGTAATTTGCACTTACCTTTCTTGAGCGGCCATCTGGCGACACTATGGTACGTTCAAAATTCTGTTCCCTACCATTTAACGCAGCCTTGATGTAAACAAGGTTTTCATTATATACCGGCCCTAAAATCTGACGGAGATGCATTACATTTACCATATCCTGTGGTTTAACGCCAAACCAGTGGAAGAAGGTATTGCTGGCAAATCTGCAAATGAGATCTTTATCCCAATAAGCAAATAACACATTGGGATTTTTTGTCGCACCTGTGCGCGATTTTGTTACAGCCCCCTGTTCCATTTAATTCCTAAATCTTTTTTACGTATTATAATCATATTATTATTCCAGGTTTTGTTCTAGTGATTATCCCACATTTTTGCCTGCACTTTAACAACCTATCTCTGGTAAACATTTCGAAACTATCTATAGCTGTTACGCTTTTTAGAAGACATGCACAAAAACCCCGCAGGGTTAAATGCATGTTAAAATATCGTTAAGTATCTTAAACTAAGTTAAACGAATATCCTTGCAGTTGAATGCAAAAAAAATGCTAAGTATCACTTAATTATGTGCGGATACACATACATTACCGACGATATCGGCTGAATTTTTCGGAACGCTGTGGCCTAAGGAGAACTTCACCAAAACCGGTAAACTTATGCTATAACGCGTCCGGGTGCTATTTTGATGACGCAGCATCCCTCAATATGGCCAAACAACTGCATTTACACCCCACGGAATGGTGATTTGCAGTTGCATGGCTCGGCGTACCTAATAAATTTGTATGCTTCCTAAATTCACAAATTGTTCTTGCTCTTAATAGCTTAGCTAAAAAAGGCAATTAGCATTCATTTATATGCAGCTATTGGCTGCATTACAATAATAAAGTTGGGATAAAGAGAGAGGAGAGAGAGTTATTGTTATTGCGAAAATTATTAAAACAGGTTACTATCTAAAAAAAAAAGCGGGAGAGAAGAACAGCCAGGCCTTCGCCCTTTATTTTCGCCTCATGACTTAAAAGCGTGTTAAATTTTTCAAGAAGTTTAATATACTTATCCATCCAGTAATAAACAACAGTGCCTGGCTGCTCTTGAGCGCCCTGGCCATCAAAAAATGACTCGCCGTCGGCAAATTCACTTTTTTTTGCAAACTCGTCGGGGAATTCTGCGGAGAAGTCATGGCCTATTATCAGGCCAATTCTGCGGATTATTTCAATACTTATCTGTTCTGTTTCAAACCAGTTGTACATCGTTCTTCTGCTGACGCCTAACCGCCGGGCAAGTTCACTAATGCCCATTCTGTCGCGCCGCACAATGCGCTCCAGTACTTCGCCCATATGCAATTTTGGAGATTCTAAAATGTTTCCGGCAAGATTACCATTGTAAGCAATAACCGGATAATCAATGTTGTTTTGCATAACTAATTTTCAGATCATTTATTATAACTATATACTTATTTATTCAGTTGAGTGTTAGTGTCATATTTGTTGCCAAACAAGTTATTAACACAGACCTTTAATCGTCTTACTTTTTTTCCGATACTTTACTTATCAAATCGAGTATTTAAAATGAATAACCTTGTAAGGCTTTACAACAGAAACTCAGTTCTAACCTTGAGCTAATTCACTAATAATATATAAATATACATTTGTAAAAAATTAGATACAAACCTATAAAAGGTCAACTTTCACCTGTATAAGATCATGTTTAATAAGCACTTACAAATCATCATGCTTAAAAACTAAGAGGCGCCACGTTATTATAGTACCTTTTAATTGCGCCTGGAATTTTCAGATTAATTTACAAATAAATATATCAAAAAATAAAATTCAAACCGCTTAGGCACAAAGGTTATGGTATAAATTCCATGACTGTAAAAGGGTTGACATTTCACTTATCAACACATTTGGCAATATTGTTAATAAATTATTAACAATAAAATAACAACCATCATATTACAATGCAACGAATGTCATTTTTCTTTCACATCGCAAATATTCAAGGGCAAACGCTAAAACTAACCGGCTTCCGCCAATTGGCCACACGGTTAATAGTTTGATCGTTTGCAGCCATCCGTGAAATGCTTTGGTCAATTAAATACTGCTTCCCGGCTGCATTTAATAGTCCTGAATTCAGCATCGTATTAAACCACCTTGAAAATTTTACCGCACCTTTATAGTTAAGGTGCCCAAAATCGGCGAATTCATCATCGCGTAACGGGAACCGGCCAAAGTCCAAAAATTCCGTGGATGGAAACATAGCCCGCTTTATCGCCAAAAATTCTTGCTCGTTTTTCAGATATTCATAGCTCCGGTGCTGGGGGCTCCTCACAAGCAACACTTTTTTGTGGCACTGTGTGCAGTAATCGATTATTTTCCTTAGATAAAACAGATTGACAGATGATACACCATGCCTAATAAGCTCCTCCTGCCCGGCGCCTGCCGAATCTGCGGTCAATTTGGTTTGAGAAGCATTGATCCGCTGGTATCCGCCCATAGCCTTTGTAAATTCATAATCTGATGTAAGTAGTCTTACCAGGTTATTTCTTGTTGAAACGGAAAGGCAGCTGACAAAATATTTAGGGTTATTCTTCATTAATACCTGTAAATCGCTTGCGTCCATAAACGGTAAGTACTTGGGGAACATGCTCGACATATATTTATAGCCCCAGGTCCATTCATCCATTTTCGGATCAATCTGGTTGTTAGTGAACTCAATCAGCACAGTTTCAATCAGCGGATTTTGCTTCAGCACCATTTTAACCTTTTGATAACTGTAAAAGTATGGCTCGGCCGAATGCGACAGGTTTTTTAAGTTATTGATCAAAGTATCGTCAAAGGCACACTCTGGGTGCGAATGCCCGAACAATACGATCCTGTTATTTCTGTCGATGACAAACCGCGACTTTTTATTTACAACGTAATCAGGTATCAGAGTTACCGCCATAAGGATAAGAATGCCGGCAATTATAAACAGAACTGTTTTTTTTATGAATTTGGCCATTGTTTTAGAATTGAAAATAAATAAACTGTTGCTCGCGCCCCATGAAAAGGTAGATGGTGAGTAACAGCGAAAAATAAAATGCATACCTGTAGCTTTTCTTTTCAAGTTTCCCTAACGTGGCAATTGCATATTGATGCTCCCGGCCGTTCCATTCAATGATCAAAAAAGCTGCTATTAATATAAGTGTTGCAAAAACCAATGCCCTGCTGGCTTCAAATCGTGGCACGGTAAATAACGATCTGGAAAAAACACGGCTGATATAGCTAAAAGCATGAGCAATGCTGGTGGCCCTGAAAAATATCCAGGCAAATACCGTGAGTGAAAAAGTCAGCAAAATTTGAAAAAACTCGCGAAGCGACGGCAGCGCCCGCCCCCCGGCAACTATTTGCAGGTTAACTCTGTTTGTACTGAAAATAATAGATGGCATTATATACAAGGCGTTGAGCAGGCCCCAGGCTATAAAGGTCCAGTTTGCGCCGTGCCAAAAACCACTCACTAAAAAAATAATAAAGGTATTTCTCACCTTAGTCCACGTTGAGCCTTTGCTGCCGCCAAGAGGTATGTACAGGTAATCGCGAAACCAGGATGAAAGCGAAATATGCCAGCGGCGCCAAAATTCGGCAATGTCTCTCGAAAAGTATGGAAAGGCGAAGTTCCTTAAAAGATCTATTCCAAAAAGCCGCGCGATTCCAAGCGCCATGTCCGAATAGCCAGAAAAATCACAGTATATCTGGAAAGTAAAAAATATTGCGCCTAAAAACAGGGTGCTGCCGGTATAAGCAGACGAATTGGCAAAAATAGTATTTGCAAATTCGGAGCACTGGTCGGCAATCACGGCTTTTTTGAACAGCCCCCACAATATTTGCCTCAAACCGTCGGCGGCTGCATAATAATCAAATGTCCTTGCTTTTTTTACCTGTGGCAAAAGGTGAGTTGCTCTTTCTATAGGCCCGGCTACCAAAAGGGGAAAAAAGCTGACAAATAAAGAATAGTCGATAAAATTCCTCTCGGCTTTGATCCGGTTTTTATAAATATCAATAACATATGAGAGACCGTGAAAAGTGTAGAATGAAATACCGACAGGTAAAATAACCTTTAAGGTCCATGGGTTTACGTGCAGGCCTACATTAGCCATGGCCGTAGCCATGGAGGCCGCAAAAAAATTAAAGTATTTGAATATGCCTAAAAATCCAAGGTTTACAGTTACGCTAAGCCAGAACCATCTCTTTTTAGCCTTTTCGCTGCCGGCTTCGCTCATTTTTATCCCGGTGAAGTAATCGAGCAATGTTGAAAATACCAGCAGAAATAAAAACCGCCAGTCCCAGCATGCGTAAAAAAAATAGCTGGCGACAAGCAATATTACGTTTTGATATTTAAGGCTTTTACCTGCAACAAACCAATACAGCGCAAAAACCACAGGCAGGAATAATGCAAAACCAAACGAGTTAAATAGCATGTTACAGTTGTTTAAATTACGTTACACTTATTAAAGCATAGGGGACTTGATGACTGTTTATCAGCGCATTAAAATTAAATTTTATGTTTATTCAATTCTTATTACTTATTCGGTTGAAGAGTAATTGGGTACAATGCTGTATAAATTGTTTACAACTTTTATACATTGCTGCTACGCTAATGCAGGATAAATTATTTCCTTTAAATTAAGTTCAGGCAAATTACTGCTAATGAGTTTTCAACGGGTAAGTCAGGTTTTACAATTGCGTTTGCCCTAAAATTTAACCTATATTTTATTGTAACTACATTGACGTGCAATGGGCAAACCGCGCTGCGTAAGCCTGCAAGAGTGTAATTGGTTTACCAAATATGTAAAGCCGTCTGTTAAATTTTGTGTCCGCGCGTGTATAAAAAGAAACCAGTTTTACAATTTAACGGCAACCTAAAAAAAGCCTATCATATTGATATCTAATAAAATAGCTTTGGTTTATCGATTCATATGAAACGAAAGCACGTTAAAAACTAACAATTAAAGATTTAAAATATGTGCGGAATAGTAGGTTACATTGGTTACCGCGATGCATGGCCGGTAGTATTAAAAGGCTTAAAAAGGCTGGAGTATCGCGGGTATGACAGCGCAGGAATAGCTATAATAAATACCAATGGTTTTAATGTTTATAAAAAGGTGGGCAAGGTATCGGCGCTTGAATCTTTTGCTGAGGATAAAGACCGCAGCGGAAAAATAGCGATAGGGCACACGCGCTGGGCAACACATGGTGTTCCGTCTGACCGGAATTCTCATCCGCATAGTTCAAACGACAAGCGCCTGTATATTATACACAATGGAATAATTGAGAACTACTCGACGCTTAGGGAAGAATTAATGCGCCGTGGGCATGTTTTTGAAAGCGAGACTGATACCGAAGTTGTAATACACCTGGTTGAGGAAATACAACGAATGGAACAGGTAGACCTGCTGGATGCCGTGCAATTGGCAATGGCAGAGGTTGTGGGTGCATACGCTATAGTAATATTAGACAGGGAAAATCCTGATCAGTTGATTGTTACCCGCAAAGGAAGCCCACTGGTTATTGGCGTGGGCGATGGCGAATATTTTATAGCATCTGACGCCACACCCATTGTTGAGTATGTTAAAAACGTAATTTACTTAAACGACAATGAAGTGGCTTTAATAAAGCGCGATGAGATTTTGATAAAACATCTCGGCAATATTGTTCAAACCCCGCTAATACATGAACTGGAATTAAAGCTCGAGGCGCTTGAAAAGGGCGGGTTTGACCACTTTATGCTGAAGGAAATATTTGAACAGCCACGATCGGTGCGCGATTGCCTGCGGGGGCGCATTTACCCCGAACTTGGCAAGGTGGAATTAGGGGGTATAAAACAATACGCAGAGAAATTAAAAAATATCGATCGTATAATTATTGTTGCCTGCGGCACATCGTGGCATGCCGGTTTGGCGGGCGAATACCTTATCGAGGAGTTTGCCCGCATTTCTACCGAGGTTGAGTATGCGTCTGAATTCAGGTACCGCAACCCCATTATAAGCGAAAATGACGTGGTAATTGCCATATCACAATCCGGAGAAACCGCCGATACTATTGCCGCCATTGAAATTGCCAAAGCACGGGGTGCTACAGTTTTAGGTATTTGTAACGTAGCCGGCGCTTCTATACCCCGGTTAACACATGCCGGCGTTTATACCCATGCAGGGCCCGAAATAGGCGTTGCCTCAACCAAAGCATTTACCGCACAGGTTACGGTGCTTACACTTATCGCCCTGAACATTGCGCAACATAAAAATACGCTAACGCAAGCTAAATTAACGAGGCTGCTAAACGAACTTGATACCATACCGGAAAAGATAAAAACCGTGCTGGAATCAAACGAATTAATAAAAAATATTGCCGCCCAAACTAAGGGAGCCGGCAATTGCCTGTTCCTGGGCAGGGGAAGCGGATTTCCGGTAGCTTTGGAAGCTGCATTAAAACTAAAGGAAATATCCTATATCCACGCCGAAGGCTATCCGGCGGCCGAAATGAAACACGGCCCTATTGCTTTAATAGATGCCGACATGCCGGTAATATTCATCGCAACCCGCAACTCATCGTACGAAAAGGTGATCAGCAATATCCAGGAGGTAAAAGCCCGCAAGGGCCAGGTAATTGCCATTGTTACCCAGGGCGACTCTATTGTTTCAAAAATGGCCGACGATTGCATTGAGATCCCGAACTCCGACGAGGCTTTCTTGCCGCTTCTGGCTATCGTTCCGTTACAATTGCTTGCTTATCATATTGCTGTAATGCGGGGCTGCAATGTTGATCAGCCACGCAACCTCGCCAAATCTGTAACCGTTGAATAACCGCTTCAATTCGAATAGTCTGAACCTAGCCGTTTCTTAATAATTATCAGTTTTTAGTGGCCAATTGGAAACTCAATCCAATTGGCTTTTTTATACCCTGACCGGTGGTGCTGTGACGCTCTCAGCCGATGAATAATTGCCGCTATTTCTCACTTTGCCACGGCCCGCGTTACTCTAAAGCCTGGCTATTTCACAGCAACTTATAAACCATCCGGCAGGCTTATTTAAATGAAATAAAAGCAAGTTTATTTTAAGTTATTCCCGGTCTTTTCGGTTGCGCATCATACCTGCCTTATTACTCAATATTGGTATCAATACACTTATTTTTTATAACACAAAGGCCTGTAAGCATTTCTCCTGATCTCCTCAGTTATAATTCACCAAAAAAAAGAAACAAACGGTACCGTTCATGTAAAAAAAAATAAATTTCTTCCCCGCTAAAAACACAGATTTCACACGGTTTTTTACAGTGAATGTGAATGGAAGTTCACGAATTTTTTACATTATATGTGAAATAAACGGGGTTATTTACAATTAAATTCCAATTCAAATAATCTGTACTTAATTGATTTACAAACAAATAGATTTGCTATATCAAATAACCGAAATATAAAAAAATTATATTTTTCAAAATGACAAAAAGAACATTTAGCTGCGGCTGCCTATTGTTAATAATCCTTTTAGGATCGTGCGCAGCCCGGAGAGATCTGGTATATTTTAGCAACCTTGCTAATACCACCTCAGTAAATGAAATAGCAGGCCAGGAGCTTCGCATCAGGCAGAATGACATCGTAAATGTGTCTATGAACAGTGCAAGTCCTGAGTCTGACAATCTCTTTTCCAGCAACAAAAAAGTATCGGCCGACGGCTCGGCGAAACTCGAAGGTTACCGTGTAAACAAAGATGGCATGATACACCTGCCCCTCATCGGCGATTTCAGGGTTGAGGGCATGACCGTTGAAGAGGCTAACGCGGCCATCGAAACGAAACTGAACCAACAGGTAAAAAATCCCGTGGTTGATGTTCAAATAATCAATTTCAAAATAACCGTAATTGGTGAGGTTAACAAACCCTCCAGCTTTTTAATAACCGATGAAAAAGTAAATGTGCTGGAAGCGCTGGGCCTGGCGGGCGATATGACAGTTTATGGAAAAAGAGAACGGGTATTGGTAATTCGCAGTGAAGGTAACGGCAAAACCATTAAGAAGCTGAACCTGAATAACAAGGAGGTACTGAGCTCGCCATACTTCTATCTAAAGCAAAACGACATTGTTTATGTTGAGCCAGACCGTTCGAAGGCCGTGGAATACAGTCAGAATACAAGGTTGGTGCCACTAATTACGGCTGCAATATCCGCAGTAGCGGTTTTAGCCGCTGTGTTACTAAAAAGGTAAAAGGCAGAATTAGACAAAGACACTAAATTATCAAACAAACCATTTGTGATGGATATTATCAACACACATAATAAAACCAGCCGCTCCGGTGACGTAAAAAGCAGAATTGCACCTTACACAAAACGGTGGTACATATTCCTGATATCGTTGATTGTCAGCGTGGCTATCATGTGGCTTTATCTCGACTACGTAACACCTGAATACAGAATAACCAGCACCCTGCTTATACCAGACGACAAAAAGGGCGACGGGATACTGAAAGCAACGGCTTTTAGCGATCTTAATATGTTCCAGGAAACGAAGACCGTGGACAATGAAATGGAGATCATCCGATCTAAAGACCTGATATATGGCGTATTAAAGAAACTTAATCTGGGTGTATCCTATTTTATTGACGAAGGAAGATTTAAATCCAAAGAACTATATGGTGAGCAACTTCCTGTTAATGTTGATATTATAAAATTATACAGAAGCGCCTATTTCAAAGAACTCCAGCTTGAGAAAATAAGCGACAGCACATTTGCCCTGCATGATGGTGTAGAGGAGTGGAATTATAAATACGGGCAGGAAATAAGGCAGGCCGGCTATGCCTTTAAAGTAAATAAAGGCCCTGCATTTTTGAATGGTCCGGGGTTGGTAACTATTAAATTTAACAATTTGCCGGCAATGGCCTCGGCTTACAGCGCCGGAGGATTAATGGTAAACCCGGTTATAAAAGAATCGAACACTATTATCCTGACGCTTATTGATCCGGTGCCGGCAAGGGGTGTTGACATACTTTCAAACATCATCAATATTTATAATGCAGAAAACGTTCAGAAGAAAAATACCACAGCAGTAAATACCATTTTATTTATTGAGAACCGCTTAAAATCAATGGAGCAGGAGCTTTCGTCTACAGAAGGCGATATTGAGAGCTACAAGAAGCAAAACAGCGCAGAAGAAGCAAGTTCCGGAGCACAAATAAACCTGGCTAAATCAGCCGAGTATAACCAGATGTTGGGCGAATCGAACACACAGCTGAGCATAGTAAACTCGATTGAAACCTATCTTGGTAATTCAAATAATCAATATAGTGCCGTGCCCAGTACAATGGGGTTAACAGATCCGGTTCTGAATAATTTAATCACCCGCTTTAACGACCTGCAGCTTGAGAGGAATAGACTATTGCGGAATGCAAACTTAAGCAACCCTCTGGTACAGAACCTGAGCGACCAAATAGCCAATTTGCGCGTTAACATCCAGGAAAACCTGGCCAACATTAAAAAGGGTTTTACTATTCAACGTAATCTGCTGGCAAAAAACTACGCTCATTATGACAACAGGGTTCGTTCGGTGCCGTCACTTGAGCGCGGGCTGTTACAACGGGGGCGCGAGCAGGGCGTAAAGACAGCCTTATATCAGTATCTGTTGCAAAAACGTGAGGAAACAGCGCTGTCGCTATCAGCCACCATTCCATCGGCGCAAATAGTGGACAAACCATCTTACGATCCGGTACCCAAATATCCAAGAAAACCGTTAATGTATTTGTGCAGCAGCATTTTTGGCCTGCTGATCCCCGGGATGTTTATTTTCACAAAGCAGCATTTTAATGTAAAGGTTAAAAATACCGCGGTTTTAAAAGAGATTGCCGGCGCCAGGATACTCGGCGAGTTAACCCACTACGATGTTAAAGGGCAGATAGCGGTGCAACAGGGCAGTAAAACCATGATATCGGAATTATTCAGGTATATCCGTACAAATTTGAATGCCATAAACCAGTATTCACATCACAAGGTAATGCTGGTAACCTCGTGCATGCAAGGTGAGGGCAAAACATTTGTGAGTATAAATTTAGCCCTTACCCTTGCGCTTCTTGATAAAAAAGTACTATTGCTTGAGTTTGATCTGCGCAAACCGGATTTATTGAAAAAAATGGCAATGACGCAAAAACCAGGCATAGCCGAATTTTTACAGGGAGATATTACGCAGTTAACCGACAGTATACAGCCTTATCCGAAAAACAGCAATTTGTATGTGCTCGGTTGTGGCGCATTGCCTAAAAATCCTGCCGAACTGCTTATGTCGCCCAGGATAGATGACCTGTTTAACAGTTTAAGAGACGAGTTTGACTACATTATAGTGGACACATCGCCTGTAGGGCACGTTGCCGATGCCTTTAGTTTAGCGCCGTACGCTGATTTGAGCATTTACCTGGTTAGGTACAACTATACGAATGTAGACCAACTGGAAATACTAAAAGACATTTACAAGAATGAACGGCTGAAGAACCCAATGGTTGTTTTTAACGATGCTAAGAGGGAAAACAGGCCGGCTTATGGATATGGCGGCTACGAGTATGGATATGCGTAACAGCCAGCATTAGCTTGAAATTATGCCGCCAACTGACTGATGAACAACATATAATGTGTCAAAGTCAGGGTAACGGTGGTTAACTGAAGATACAAGGAGTTTTTATACAGCCCGGCACGATGTGGCGAGTTTTAAAGGTGGGGATTGGTTCGTGCAAGCTGTAAGTTTTCCGCAAATAGATTTGATTGTTATTTTCCTAAAAAAACGTCATGTAAGTGATATGGCGAAGCCGTAAGCTTACTGAAGATTATTACCTGATAGATTACAAAGCCTAAAAGATGCAGCCAGGCTTAAAATAGGCCGCAGCCAACGGTAACATGTTTTCAAAAACTGCCTGTTGCCACCATTCAATAAAAAATTCAAATTTTCTAAAAAGGGGTCACGTAAGTGATATGGCGAAGCTATTGCCTTTCCCCAAAGTATTTATCTGAGCTATAAATGTAATCTGTATCAACTCAAGCAAAAATGACCAGCGTGAATTTACATGAAAAACGATGGCTTGTGATCTACACAAGGCCCAGGTGGGAAAAAAAAGCCGATCAAATGTTAAAAGAGCGGGGCATAGAATCTTATTGCCCGCTAAGAAAGGTGCTGAACCAATGGGCCGACCGAAAAAAAGAGGTGAGTCTCCCGCTTTTCAGCTCTTATGTTTTTGTACACGTTTCCCGGCGCGAAGAGTCGTCAGTGCTTTACACAATGGGTGTACTTGGCTTTGTTTATTATATGGGTAATCCGGCCGTAGTAAGGGATAACGTTATCGACGAGATTAAAAGAAATTTAACTGCTCATAAGGATGCCGAGATCGTTAACCTCACAGATATATCAGTAGGCCACCGGGCAATAATCAACGACGGCCCCTTTACCAACCAGGTTGGCAGGGTGGTTCAGATCAATGGCAAGAATGTACTTATGGTTCTCGAAAACATTAACTGTGCCCTGGTAACCCGTATCCCTTCTCAACAAATTACTATTCATAATTAAAACAATAAAACAATGATTGATAATAAACCTCAGATAGGGATTATCGGCTTAGGCTATGTGGGGCTTCCACTGGCGGTAGAATTTGCGAAACAATATAAAGTATTTGGTTTCGACATTAGCTGCAACCGGGTTGAGCAGCTCATCACAGGCTTCGATCACACGAAAGAGATTGATCCGGCGAGCCTGTTAGATGTAATAACAACCGACTGCTCTGCTCCTACCGGTTTGTATTGCACCTATGATCTGGAGAAGCTACGATCCTGTTCAGTTTATATAGTAACTGTGCCTACCCCGGTAGACAAAAATAACCGGCCCGATCTAAGTCCGCTCATCAACGCAAGCTTATCAATCGGTAAGATCTTAAAAAAAGGCGACATAGTAATCTATGAGTCAACCGTTTACCCAGGCGTTACCGAGGATGAGTGTATGCCCGCACTCGAAAGTGCATCGGGGCTGAGGTTCAATATCGATTTTTTTGCCGGTTATTCACCTGAGCGAATTAACCCGGGAGACAAAAACCATACAGTTGCAAAAATTCGCAAGATTACTTCCGGTTCAACCCCGGAGACAGCCGAGATCGTTGACCGGCTTTACCGGTCGGTTATTTCTGCAGGCACATTCAAGGCCGACTCGATCAAAGTTGCCGAGGCAGCTAAGGTTATTGAAAATGCGCAACGTGACATCAACATTGCTTTTGTTAATGAACTGGCTATGATCTTCAACAAAATGGGAATAGACACTCACAAAGTTTTGGAGGCGGCCGGTACCAAGTGGAACTTTTTGAATTTCAGGCCTGGGCTTGTTGGAGGACACTGTATAGGCGTTGACCCATATTATTTGGCCCAAAAAGCGCAGGAAGTTGGCTATCACCCGGAGATAATACTTGCAGGAAGGCGCATAAATGATGGTATGGGCGCTTATGTGGCCGACCAGCTTATTAAAAAAATGATATGCATGGGCACCTCGATAGTAAATGCCGAAGTACTGATACTTGGATTTACATTTAAAGAGAACTGCCCTGATGTGCGCAATACCCGTGTTATTGATATTGTGAACAGGCTTAAGGAATATAATGTGAAAGTGCATGTTCATGACCCCTGGGCAAATTCTGACTACGCAAAAAACACCTATGGAATAATCTGTGAAAACGGAGAATCGAAGGACCGGTTGTACGATGGTATTTTACTGGCCGTAGCACATGAGGATTTCAAAAACATTGATCTTGAAAAACTGCGCAAGCCCAACTCGGTACTGTACGACCTGAAAGCCTTTTTACCCGATAACATTGTAACCGCGCGCCTGTAAAACTGCTGCTTATGAGTTTAAAAGAAAGAGCAGTTTCCGGCCTTTTGTGGTCGTTATGGCAACAGTTCAGCTCAAAAATAATTGGTTTTTGCATCTCAATTTTTTTGGCCCGACTACTTGAACCGGCGCAGTTTGGATTGCTTGCCATGCTGTCGCTTTTTATTGCGGTAGGAACTACTTTGTTAGATGGAGGATTAACCGTTTCGTTAATACGCACTGTTGATGCAGATGAGCGTGACTTTTCAACCATTTTCTATTTCAATCTTGCCGGAAGCATTGTGCTGTATCTTATTCTTTTTGCAACGGCACCACTGATAGCCAGCTTTTATAACCAGCCGCTGTTAAAAGCAATAATCAGAGTATATGGCCTCACACTTATCATAAATGCATTTTTTGGTGTACAAAGCACCTTATTAATAAAAAAACTAAAATTTAAGAAGCAAACAAATATCCAGATACCCGCCGCTATTGGCGGAGGATTATTAGGTATTGCCCTTGCAAAAATGGGATATGGAGTATGGAGCCTGGTGTGGATGGCGATGTGTACTTCACTCCTGTCAACAGTGATGCACTGGTATTACTCCTCCTGGCGCCCTTCATTTACGTTCGACCGCGAGTGCTTTAACAAGCATTTTCATTTTGGTTACAAAATGACGCTTTCGGGCCTGCTGGATACTATTTATCAGAATTTGTACCTGATCATTATAGGTAAATATTTTTCGGCAGCGCAACTTGGCTTTTATTCGCGGGCCGATACCATCAGCCAGTTACCTATCGGGAACATATCAGCAGCGGTTAATAAGGTAGCGTATCCCATGTTTGCAGAGATAGCTGCCGATGCCACGAAACTTAAGAAAGTATACAAAAAATTAATGCAACAGGTCCTTTTTTGGAATGCTCCTATTTTAATTATGCTGTTTCTGATAGCTGAACCGCTTTTCCGGTTTTTATTGACCGATAAATGGCTGCCGGCTGTACCCTACTTTAAAATACTGTGTATCAGCGGAATTATGTATCCACTACACGCTTATAACCTCAATATATTAAAGGTAATGGGTAAAAGCGGATTGTTCCTCCGGCTGGAGATCATCAAAAAAGCACTTAGCGTAGCGGGCATACTGGCTTTTATTTCCTTTGGCATTTACGGGCTGCTTTATTTCCAGCTGTTTTTTAACCTGGTGGCTTATTATATCAATTCGTTATATAGCGGCCGCCTCATTCAATATCCTGTAAAAGAACAAATTGAAGATATACTGCCAATTCTGTTGATTGCAGGTACAACGGGCTTAGTCTGCTACTTTATTGATTCCGTACTAATGGCGCGCTCGATATCAAACCTGCCCAGGATCTTGGTAACCGGCGGCATATATACCACGTTTTATTATGCTCTAAGCCGGCTGACTAAACTGCCTGCTATAAATGATTTCAAATATTTAATCTTGAAACGATGATACCTGTAACCAAACCTTTTTTACCAGCCGAAAAGGAATTTAAGGGCTATGTAAAAACCATATGGGAGCGGCAATGGCTAACAAATAACGGCCCGCTGGTAAATGCGCTCGAATTGAAGCTCAAAGAATATTTAGGTCTTGACCATTTACTTTATGTTACCAATGGCACCATTGCACTGCAACTGGCCATTAAGGCGCTTGAACTAACGGGCGAGGTGATAACTACCCCGTTTTCGTTTGTTGCAACAACAAGCAGTATTGTTTGGCAGGGATGTGTGCCGGTGTTTGCAGATATAGACGGAGAAACATTTAATATCGATCCAGCTAAAATTGAAGCTGCAATTACGCCTAAAACTTCGGCAATACTTGCAACACACGTGTTCGGTAATCCCTGCGATATTGATTCCATTCAGGCAATTGCAGATAAACACAAGCTTAAAGTGATTTATGACGCCGCCCATTGCTTTGGCGTGCGTTACAAAAACAAATCGATTTTCGAGTATGGTGACGTAAGTATCACCAGTTTTCATGCTACTAAACTGTTCCATACCATTGAGGGTGGCGGCGTGTTTACAAAGCAGCCGGAGTTGCTTAAAAAGATGGCCACCATGCGAAACTTTGGTTATTCCGGTGTCGACACATTTTCAGAACAGGGCATTAACGCAAAAAATTGCGAGCTGCACGCCGCTATGGGCCTTTGTAATTTACCCCATATTAATGAACTGCTTAAAAAACGAAAGAAATTGTACATGCATTATTTATACCGGTTAAACAAACTGGATGTGCAGTTTCAAAAAATCGAAAACCCAGATGACTATAATTATGCTTATTTCCCGGTAGTGTTTAAAAGCGAAAAGCTAATGCTGGAAAGCAAAGAAAAACTGGAACTTGCCCAGATATATTGCCGCCGGTACTTTTATCCCTCACTATCAGCTTTGCCTTACGTAAATAATTGCGCGATGCCAGTTTGCGAATCAATAGCGAGCCGGATACTTTGCCTGCCGCTGTACCACAGTTTAGCAACCTCTGACTTAGACCTGATTGCACGGTTGTTATTAAGGGTTCAGAATTTCGAGGGTACCGATAAAAAAGAGACTGCGCCTTTCGGCAACATAATGATGCCCCAGATAGAGCTGAAGATAAACAATCACCGTCTTAATATAAACTAATACCTAATGCCATGACTAGCGCCGATATATTGGTAAGTATATGCTATATAGCCCATGACAACGATAAGTTGCTGGAAAGAGCCATTGACGGCTTTATGATGCAGAAAACAGATTTTGAATTCGACATCATAGTGGCCAATGAGTGCGTTACCAGCGACGCCTTGCAGATTCTTGAAAAATATGAGCAAGGGCATCCTGGTAAAATTAAAATAATCTCCGTAGAAAAAAGTTCGGGCACACTGCCGGGCCTTATAAGCTGCACAAAACTTTGCCGGGGGAAATATATAGCATTCTTTGAGGGCGACGATTTCTGGTCGGAACCCGATAAGCTGCAGAAGCAAGTGAACTTCCTGGAAGCTAATCCCGAATATCAATAACAGCTAAACTCCTGCCGGCCTCATCCTAATCAGGCTGCTGACGAAGCTTAAAAAGCAACCAAAGCAACATCCATTAATATAATTTAAACTATAGTATGACTAACCCCAATTTATTGGTAAGCATTTGCTGTATAACTTATAATCATGAAAAGTTTTTAGAGCAGGCTATTAACAGCTTTTTAATGCAAAAAACAGATTTTGAATTCGATATTATAATAGGTGATGACTGCTCTACAGACACCACCCCGCAAATCATTAATAAATATCTGCAAAAATATCCCGGGAAGATAAAGGTTGTCTCGTCCGAAAAAAACATGGGTACAATATCTAACCTGATTGGTTGTACCGCCATATGTAAAGGTAAATATATAGCGCTGTGTGAGGGCGATGACTATTGGACCGACCCCTATAAGCTGCAGAAACAAATAGACTTTTTGGAAGCCAATGACGAATATGTTATCTGCTGCCATTACACCAGGGTTATCAATGAAAAAGAGGAAACAATATATGTTCACCCAAAGCCTGTAGCGTTAGAGCATTCTTATCTGGACTTGCTGTCGGGAAAACAGCAGGAAACAAAAACCGCGACGCTGTTGTATCGCAATGTGCCTGAAATACATGAGTTATTTGCGAGGAACTGGTTTTATAACTGTTACGCCGGCGATAAGATCTTCAAACTGTTTGCTACACATTCCACAGGGCAAAAGATCTATGTGATGCCCGAAGTTATGAGTTGTTACCGGAACCATTTGGGGGGCGTTTGGAGTATGATTGACGCAAAAGTGCGGATGGAAAGAATGATAAGCGATTTTAACCTGATCATCAAGAATTTCTCATACCCAAGGTTTCAAAAGAAAAAGCTTTTGCTGCTTTATTTAAAAAAGTACCTGCTGTTTGAGTTGCGCAGCCGCCATGTTCGCAAAGCTTATAATACGGTTAAGTATTTACTATAATGGCAGCAGAGCAAATGACTACGTCGAAACCAAACCTGCCTGAAAATAGGCCTTTGATATTTATTATACCCACGCTGCTGGGCGGAGGCGCTGAAAGGGTGCTGATAGGCCTGGCCAACCATTTTACACAGCAGTTTAAAATAATATTGGTAGCGCTTAAATCCGGGACGCCGGCCTACCCTATTGACGACAGGGTAACGGTGATAAATCTGTTGGAGCGTAAAAAAGAAACATTGCCATACCGGGTGTATGATATATGCCTTACTTTTTATAAACTGCTTTATATATTGTTGAAGTATCGCCCCGCATGTGCGCTGTCGTTCATAACATCCGCCAACATCTGGACGGGCATTACCTGCAGTATTTCAAACACGCCATACATCGTTTCCGAGAGAACATCGCCTAAACGAAAGCTTAACCGGTCTAACTTTTTCGTAAATAGTCTCACGGGCTTAATATACAAGAAGTCGAGGGCGGTTGTTGTAGGCACAAATGCCGTTGAAGACTGCCTGCGCGAAAACAGCTCGTTTAAAAGCCTTAAGAACATAAAGAAAATAACCAATGCGGTGCCTGCATTTGAACCTGTGTCGGGTACAAAGGTTCACAACCGTAAATTTATACTAGGCGTTGGCAGGCTGGCGCATGTGAAAGGATTTGACCAACTGATATCGGCCTTCGCCGAGGCTGAACCTGACGATACTGACCTGGTGATTGTGGGCGATGGTCCCGAAAAGGCCAGCTTACTTACCCTGGTTCACAACCTTGGGCTATCGGGCCGTGTAATATTTACCGGCGCCAAAACCGATCTGCAGGATTATTACAACCAGGCCGCAATATTTGTCCTGCCATCAAGAAATGAAGGTTATCCTAATGCTCTTGTGGAAGCAATGAGTTTCGGTTGCCCTTGTATTGCAATGAATTGCGAATTCGGCCCCTCGGAGATAATCACTAACGGGCAAAATGGATTATTGGTTGATAGTGGCAATATAAAGGCATTGGCCAGTGAAATAAAACACTTGATTGAAGATGCATCGCTGGCAAATACCTTAGGAACAAACGCAAAGAAAATAAGCGACACCAATAGCGCCGAAAAGATCCTGAACCAGTGGAGCAGACTGATCTTGAATAATTGACGCTGCTCCGCCCGGCTGATAACAGTCCAACTACACATTAACGTTAAAAATCTTAACCGAATACCGCTATGGTGCAATATTTAATTCGCCTGGACGACCTTTGTCCGACCAACAATATACAGAAATGGGAAAGATTTTTTGACCTGCTTGACCAGTACAATATTAAACCGATAGTAGCTGTTATTCCCGACAACCACGACCTGCAGTTAAAAGCCTGCGGCACTGAAAATGCCGATTACTGGGACGTTGTCAGGAAACTTCAGGCCAAAGACTACGTGATAGGAATGCATGGCTTTGAACACTTGTACCAAACCAGTAACCCTGGTTTGTTAAAGTTCAATAAACGTTCAGAATTTGCAGGACTACCGCTGCATATACAGCAGAAAAAGATAGGGGCTGCCGCGGCAATATTTAAAAGAGAAAATGTAAAAACCCCGGTATTTGTTGCGCCTGCACATTCATTCGATCGAAACACCATCTTGGCATTGGCCAATTGCTCAGAAGTTACCACCGTAAGCGATGGGTATTTATCCCGGCCATATTTAAAATGGGGATTTAAATGGATACCGGTTCAACTGCCAGAAGCTACATCAAAAAGCAGGGGCACCTGGACGTTTAATTATCACCCCGAGACATGTACAGACAAAGTATTTGACGATCTGAAAAAGTTTGTTGATAAACATCACCATGATTTTGTTTCGCTTGCCGACCTGAATTATAGCATTTATACCGGCAGGGACCACCTTATAGATCTGTTCAAAATTTACGGGCGCATTTTATATAGGTATGCAAAAAAGTGCAGGGCGGCCCTCAAACACGATAATATAAAATTGAAAGCTCATTAAACCATTAATTTAATATACTATGAACATTCCATTTTCGCCACCGTATATCGATCAATCGGTTATTGACGAGGTGATGCATACGCTTGATTCCAGGTGGATTACAACCGGCCCGAAAGTGGCTGCTTTGGAGGAGGAAATGATTAAGGCCACATCATGCCATAAAGCCGTCTGCGTTAATTCGTGGACATCGGGCGCCATACTGATGCTGAAGTGGTTTGGCATTAAACCCGGCGACGAAGTAATTGTTCCGGCCTATACCTACTGCGCAACTGCCCTAAGCGTGCTTCACTGCGGAGCAACTCCGGTGATCGTTGACATCTCGGATGATTTCTGTATTGACCCTCAGCAGGTTCGTAAGGCTATAACTTCAAAAACAAAAGCGATAATAGCCGTTGATATTGCTGGCTGGCCGTGTAATTACGATGAGTTAAAAGCAATCATCACCTCAGACAGTGTTCGCGAGTTGTTTGTTGCAGCGTCGCCAAAACAAAAATTACTGAACAGAATACTGTTGATTGCAGACGCTGCGCACTCTTTAGGCGCAAAAATTAACAGTGAGCCGGCTTCTAAAAAAAGCGATGTGGCAATTTTTTCGTTCCATGCCGTTAAAAACATAACCACTGCCGAGGGAGGTTGCATTTGTTTGAACCTGCCCGACAATTTTGATACCGGAATAGAGTACCAGTTCCTCAGAATGTACACGCTGAACGGGCAGACCAAGGATGCGCTCGCAAAATCAAAAGGCAGCGGCTGGAAATACGATATTCTTTTCCAGGGGCTTAAGATCAACATGCCTGATATTTGCGCGGCCGTAGGCCTTGCGCAAATAAGGAAGTATGATGATGACCTTTTACCAAGGCGTAAGCTCATTGCTTTACGATACACTAAAGCGTTTAAAAGCATGCCGTGGTTTATTGCGCCTCCCTTGTTCGATAAAAGCCGGGAATCAAGTTACCATTTATTTCCCCTGCGCATCAGGGATATAACCGAGGCTCAACGTGATATGATAATTGACGATATCACAAAAATGGGAGTTACTGTAAATGTGCATTTTATTCCCTTGCCAATGCTAACGTACTTTAAAAGCCTGGGTTACCAGATAACCAACTACCCGGTTGCGTATCGTGAATATGCAAGAGAAATTTCGTTACCTATTTACCCGCAGTTAAACGACGCCGAAATAAGCTATATCATCAGATCGATAACGGTTGCAGTAAAAAAGCAGCTGATGTATCTCAACGGACAGGCAGTACCAACAGATAACATTAAACAAATTGGCCAGGCAATTTAAATATTGAATATGATTGCTAAGAGAATCTTTGATATATGTTTTGCTGTTGGCGGTATTTGTGTACTAAGCCCGTTATTTGTCATTATTGCACTGTTGATAGCGGCCGACACCGGAGCACCCGTACTATACTTTCAACAAAGAATTGGGCTGAACGGCAAAGTATTTAACCTGATTAAATTCAGGACAATGTATATAGGCGCTGACCGCCTTGGCTACCTTACCATAGGCAATACAGACAGCCGGATCACAAAAACCGGATATTTTCTGCGCAAACATAAATTAGACGAACTGCCCCAGCTATTTAATGTATTGATAGGTGACATGAGCTTTGTGGGCCCCAGACCGGAAGTGAGCAAATACGTAAAGTTGTATACACCCAAACAGCTAAGAGTGCTAAGCATAAAGCCTGGACTTACAGATTGGGCGTCAATCCAATTTTTTAACGAGAACGAACTGCTTACCCGCTCTGAAGATCCTGAAAAACTTTATACCGACAGGATAATGCCTTCAAAAATTGAACAAAATTTAAACTATATCGATCAGCGCGATATGCTGACCGACGTAAAAATACTTTTCCGCACCTTAATAAAGGTTGTCAGCAAAAACTAACGCGCTATTCTGATGGCATTAAAAAAAATCATTGTATTTACTGCAATGGCCCTTTACCTATATTCGCTTACGCTGAATTTGTTTTTAACAGTTTACCTGCCTATACCTAATCCTATAATTTTTGGCGCGGGTTTGGTACCATTTGTACAAACGCCGGTATTAAAATTCACCTATTTTAAAGAGGTACTATTATTAGGGCTGAGTTTGTTCCTGTATTACGTTATAGGCATGGACGATGGTAAGACCTTCTTTGTTACCCTGATCATAATTGTGGCCTGCGCATGTTATTTTAATTATTTTGTTGGGCTTAACACGGTAAGATTTAACATATCAATTGTTATTTTTTATTCCCTGTTGCTGGTCTCGATGGTGATAATGGTATTAGACCATAGTTACGATAACGTGATAGACCCATTACGTACTATGCTGCTTGGCGACGAGATTAAGCAAAGCCCCGCCGGGCTGGCATTCACGCAATTTACCTTCGGATATCAGATTGCAGCCTTCTCGGTTTTCGCTTTTGTGCTGGTATGCGTTTTCAGACAGGCCATAATAATACAGGGGCTGGTTTTATGCGGTTGCCTGGCAGTTATATACCTGGGCATGAACAGGTCGGCATTCATCAGCTTCACAGCTGCAGTAGTTTTATTCCTTTTTATTTACTACCGGTATAAAGCGGTGTTTTTGATAGCTGCATCGGTATTGATCTCCTTTGCTGTTTACTTTTATGTACTGAAAGACAATACAGACGAAAAATATAATATCCTGTCGAAAAATGAAGCAAAACAAGACGTAGAGATTGATCGCGCGGATATGGCGAGCGAAAACATAAAAATATACGCCGACTATCCGTTTGGATTAATATTCTACGGAAAAAGCTGGGAGGCAGTTAGTTACAGAAACCCAGCATTCCCGCTCGGGGCAACATCGCACAATGCCTACATTATGTATATTACGTATTTAGGGCCCTTTTTAGCAATCGGATTACTATTTGGTATTTATTCACGGATCTCCAAACTGTTTTGGCTCACGCTAAAGCACGTACATTTTGAAAAAAGAGGACTTTTTCTGGCATTGTTTTTTTCCTTTATTGCAGTCTCTTTAAATGCATTGTTTCACAATGCCTGGTTAGTTACCGCCGATGGTCCTACTCTATTTCTATTCTTTGCCATAATGCAGGGAGCAAAAATTTATGGACTTCAAGACTACAAAAGTAATGATTTGGCAACAGGCAATTAATCATTCAAATCCGGTATCCATGAAGAAGGTGTTTCTAATTATTGCATCCCTCGGAACAGGCGGGTCGGAGCGTGTTTTTTGGCTGTTATCGCAATATTTTGACAAAAGTAAATATAAGGTTACTGTTGTATTGTTAGACGGGCGGCAGCAAAGCTTCTCCACTGATATTGAAGGGGTTGAATTTATCGATCTTAAAACGGTAAAAGCTTCAAGGGCCTTTTTTAAAATTCATCGTCTCCTCCGGGTTGAAAAACCATTTGCCGTTTTTTCCACAACCGATCATATCAATATTTTAACGGCAATGGTTGCCTGTTTTTTAAAAGTGCCAAGGCTTATTTGCAGGGCGTCGAATAACCCTCAGCAAATGAAAAAGTTCTACGACTACAAATCGCGGTTTTATAACCTCTTCACGAGGCTTTTTTCGCTGCGGTTTGATTATATAGTTTGCCAGACGCACGAAATGAAAAAATCGATGAGTGGGCTGTATGGCATCCGGAAAACAAAATTGCCCGTAATAGCTAACCCGGTGCTCTATACTCCTCAAATAAAAACGGCACCCGCCGTACCCTACATAAAGCGACTGATCATTGTGGCCAGGCTTTCGGGAGAAAAAGGAGTAGCGAGGTTGTTGGAAGTTATGGAGCAATTGCCCGACAATTACCTTTTAACGATAGCCGGTGACGGCCCTTTAATGGCTGACTTAAAAGCTGATGTCCAATCACGTAAACTGGATCACCGGGTGGTTTTTCTTGGTAAAATAAAAGATGTACCCAGCCAGATAGTGCAGCACGATTTACTTGTACTAAGCTCGTTTACAGAAGGCTTTCCAAATGTTGTACTCGAAGCGCTTTCTGTAGGCGTTCCGGTTGTAACTTTTAGGGTTGGCGGGGTTAACGATATTATTCGTAACGGTTTTAATGGCTTTATTGTAAAGCAGGGTGACCTTCTGGCTCTCAAAAAACAAATTATCCGTGCCTGCTCAATGCAGTGGCAACATCAGACTATCAAGGCGGATATATACTCCCGTTTTGCACTCGACAAAATTGGGCAGGCTTACGAAAAACTTTTGCTATAAATATTATTACAAAACGTATTTTATGTGTGGAATATACGGATCAACGATTCAATACAGCGATGATTTAGTTCGTGCAAAGCTGGAACGGATAAGTTTTCGCGGGCCTGATCATTCGGGCTTCGAGCGGATGGACGGACTGGTTTTAGGCCATAACCGGCTGGCTATTGTAGATTTAGACCAACGCTCCAATCAGCCTTTAACCTACAGGCATTTAAAAATAGTTTTCAACGGTGAAATATATAATTACCGGGCGCTTCGTTCTAAACTGCGTACGCTGGGGCATGAGTTTTCTACCGACTCTGACACCGAGGTGATAGCCGCCGCCTATGTTCAATACGGCGTGTACTGTGTAAATCATTTTAACGGCATGTTTGCTTTCGTGATCTATGACAGTAACACAAAACTGCTTTTCGGCGCCAGAGACCGGCTCGGTAAAAAGCCTTTTTACTATGCACACTCAGGCCTGTGTTTTGAATTTGCCAGTCAGCCTTCCCAGATTGCCCTGGGCAGGATAGTGAGTATTGACGAGCAGGCAATTAATGAATATTTTATTTGGGGATATGTACCGGAACCCCGTTCTGCCTGGCACGAAATCAGTAAGCTGCAGGCAGGCTACACCTTTACATTCAATACGAAAACCGGTAAGTTCCATACAGAAAAATACTGGGACCTTGATCTCACCAATATAAATGTATTTAAACGCAGCTATACAGATGCCCGCACCGAATTAAAATATCTGCTGGCTGATGCAGTTAAAATACGCCTGCATGCCGACGTTAACCTGGGCGTGTTTCTGTCAGGCGGCATCGACTCATCGCTGGTAGCTGCGCTGGCTGCCGGAAATGGCCGTCAGATAAAAACCTTTTGCGTTAAATTTAATGAAAAGGACTTTGACGAGAGCTACTATGCCGGGGAAATTGCGAAGCATTTGCGAACCGATCATCATGTTATTGAATGCAACGTTAAAGAAGGAATATCGTTAATTGAAGACTTTGGCAACTATTATGATGAACCGTTTGCCGATTCGAGCGCCATTCCATCATTACTGCTAAGTAAATATACCAAAGAACATGTCACAGTAGCGTTAACCGGCGATGGCGGCGACGAAAGTTTTATGGGTTATGTCAGATATAAGTGGCTGAACAACACGAATTACTTTTTTAAATGCCCTTTAGAGTTTAGGAAAGCCGTATCCGGATTATTAAGGTTATCGCCAGATTACCGGCATAAACTTATAGGAATGGGGATATCTGCAGACAACATCGAATCATTATACGCATTGATGCTTGGCGGCCTGGAATATTCGTGGCTTAAAAAACCGGAAGCCGGATTGCGGGTACCATTTATGGATATTTGGTCGATCGAAAAAAGAAGCTTTTTACAAAAAATGTCGGCATTTGATATTAAAACCTATTTAAATGGCGATATCAATACCAAGGTTGACAGAGCGTCGATGGCATTTGCGGTGGAAACACGAGCTCCGCTGATGGATCACCGGGTTGTCTCCTTCGCGCAAAGGCTACCGGATAGCTACAAATTTGGCGGAGGACGGCAGAAACGGATCTTAAAGGATATTTTATTTGAACATGTTCCGTCGCACTTGTTTAAGCGGCCAAAATCTGGGTTCACAGTCCCATTGCGAACTTGGTTCAGGAACGAAATGAAGGAATATGTCCTGGACCAGCTGTCTCCGTCAGAACTACAGAACCTACCCGGCATAGATGTTCAAAAAGTAAGCAGTATGCTGAATGAGCATATGAGTGGCAAATGGAACAGATACCTGCAAATATGGAAGCTGCTTGTGCTAACACAATGGTTGAAAAACCAAAAAGCCTCCAATAATTCTTTAATAAAAAACAGAGCGGTAGCTTAAGCCTTCAGGAACTAACATCCGGGATCAACAAAGCCCGGATAGCCTGAATGGTGATTTTTCCGCCGGGAACTATCCGCTATCGCAATAAGACCAATAAGCAACCAACGTTGAAATGATACCCGATAATACAAACGTTCTGTTCGTATCCATGTCTGATACGGCCAATGGTGCTGAAAAGGTGCTTGTTATGACAGCAAAAGCCATTAACGCGCCGATTATTTTTCTACAAAAGGCAGAAAAAAACGGGCTTGTTTTCCCGGCCGGTAACCAACCGGTATATGTAACAGACAAAGAAATGCTTTTAGGTTTTTGGGGGCTGATAAAATCAATCAAACCTTATCGCAAAGACTTTATCATTATCAGCACTCACTCCTACCTGAATGCTTATCTCGGCTTTCTGAAGCGAATTGGTTACATAAAGTCCCGCCTCATTTTCAGGGAATGTACATCTGTTTTTAAAAGATATAGCGGGCTTAAAAAATGGTCGTACAAATTGGCCTACCGTATTGGTTATCCTGCTGCCAGCCTGGTTGTTTGCCAAACCGCTTTAATGCAACGTCAGTTTCTCAACGAAATAGCATTTATTCCCGCTGCAAAAGTTATTGTACAGGATAATCCTATAGATATTGAGCAAACGCTTATTAAGGCACAAAAGCCATTATACGACGCCGACACTTTTTCTGACTTTATTTGTGCTGCAGGGCGTTTAATTCCTGAAAAAGGTTTTAACGTTTTAATTGATGCCTTTAATTGTATTAAGGATCAATATCCTGATCTGAACCTGTTGCTTTTTGGCGACGGGCCAGAAAAAAAAAAGCTTGCCGACCTGATAATAACGCATAATCTGCAGGGTCGGGTGCTTCTTAAGGGATGGACCGATAATCCGTTACCATATTTTAAAAAGGCAAGGGCTTGTGTCATCTCTTCACTTAAAGAAGGTTTTCCAAACGTGCTGTTAGAAATGATGGCAGTTAATCCAATAGTTGTTTCCACATTATGCGCTGGTGGAATAGAAGCGATCCCCTTTATAGAAACCATAGAAGTTAACGATGTGCATGCCCTGGCGGCTGCAATTAAAAGGGCGTTGCACAAAAACGGCAATCCTGGAAAAAAAATACTCCAGGACTACTTAAGCAGCAGGAAACCTGAAATATTTATACGGGCAATTTTAAATCCTGTTTAACCGCGTAAGTGACTTACTATTTGTATGAACCCTTTTGAATATAAACTCCTCAAATTTATGAAAACTAAACATCCCTCCGTTGCGGCTGCATTCTCTATGACGATGTTATGCGCATTTGCCTTATTGTTAGCAAGTTGCACTAAAAAGAATGACACGCCGGCGCCCGTAAAACCAGACGCAAATGGATTTTACCCAATTGATCTTATTGGCTTAAAATCAGACAGTGGCTATGCGTACAAATTAGGCTACCATTTACCGCAAGCCGGCGACACGGAAAGCCAGCCTGACGTGTCAACCCTCCATCTTTTCGAAAACGGCATAGAATTGGGGCCTGCGCACGCCGAACATAAAGACATCCGCAACTATGGCCTTGGTCAGTACAGTCATTGGGGTACAGTGTTATACTTCTCAACTTCTGACAATAGTAACCCGCTTACAAACGGCCGGAAGTACAGCTATAAGATGGAATAGTCATCCTGAACTTCAAACGGCACCGTCCGGGTTGAATCAAAAACTTTTATCTGAACAGAGGCTCTGAAAATTGTGGCGCCTACAGCGTATGGTTGGGCCTGCATGAGCTGAAACAGTACCACCTCACCTGTTTTTACCAAACGGTAATAGATACAAATTAAACTTAACGATATGAAAATTTTGGTTACCGGCACAGCCGGTTTTATTGGCTTTCATTTGGCAAAATTTCTGCTTGAACGGGGCGATACTGTAGTGGGCATTGATAATATAAATGACTATTACGACATAAGGCTTAAGAACTCCAGGCTGGCGTTGACAGGGATTCCGCACGCCGGTTTAAATTATGGAGAGCCGGTGAAAAGCAAGAAATATTTAAATTACACGTTTATAAAGCTCGATTTGCTTGATAAAAAACGAATGGAGGATTGTTTCCGGACATATAAATTTGATGCGGTGTGCAACCTTGCCGCACAAGCAGGTGTACGCTACAGCCTGACCAATCCTGACGTGTACGTTGACACAAATATTAAGGGCTTTTTAAATGTTTTGGAATGTTGCCGGCATTTTAAAATCCATCATCTTGTTTATGCAAGTTCATCAAGTGTTTATGGATTAAATAAAAAGATGCCTTTTAGTGAGCATGATATTGCTGACCATCCGGTTTCTTTATATGCAGCATCAAAAAAAGCCAACGAAATGATGGCCCATACATACAGCCATCTTTTTAACTTAAATACTACCGGCCTCAGATTCTTTACAGTTTACGGCCCATGGGGCAGGCCGGACATGGCGCTTTTTATTTTTACAAAGGCCATTTTGGAGGGCAACCCGGTTGAAGTGTATAATAACGGCAATATGATGCGCGACTTCACTTATATCGATGACATTATTAAAGGAATTGTACGGGTAATTGACAATCCTGCAGAGAATAACCCCGACTGGAATGCGGCCGATCCGGATCCGGCTACGTCGAAAGCGCCTTTTCGTATTTTTAACATAGGCAGGGGTGCACCCGTTGGCCTTATGGATTTTATACATGAAATTGAAAAACAGGTACACATTAAAGCTAAAAAAACGTACAGGCCCATGCAGGATGGCGATGTTGCCGAAACTTATGCAGACGTTTCAAACCTGAGCAATGTTTTAAACTATTTGCCTTCCACCCCGGTATCTGTTGGCGTAGGCCGATTCACGGCATGGTATAAAGCATTTTATGGGGTTGCAGAAACCGTGCCTGTTAAAGTTGTACAGTAGTTATTGTACCTGAATTGTCATACTAATCTCATAAAGTGTGCAACACTTTACACTTTTTTCACACTTTACTTTACACAGTTTATACATATTGAGTGTTTAAGTGCGGTTTTTTTACCGGTTTTAATTTTTAGTTTATATTTTTTTTAATTTTTGGTTAACAATTTCCGTATTAGGCGGCCGTTTCATGAACCAAATTAAAATAGATGGATACTAAAAATTAACCAACTGCATGAAACATCAACAAAAATCATTAACAAAAGTGGCTGCCTTCAGCATAGTATTGGCTACAATTATTTTCTTTGGTAGTTGTAAAAAAGATGCTCAAAACGCACCGTTAACCAGTAACGATGCTGCAATGAGCGTTGGCAAGGCCAGCTATGCTGCTGCTGTCACATCTTATTCCGTAAACCTTTCCAATTTGAAATCGGATGGTGGCTTTGCCTACAAGGCATACAACATCACCGGGACCGGAGACTCAAATACCCAATCTTCCGTATCTACTTTACGACTTTATGAGGATGGGAAAGAGCTTGGCCCCGCACATTCGGTTCATCAAACCATCAGAGACGCAGGTAAAGGCGCTTTCAGCCACTGGGGCACTTCCCTCTATTTCTCCGCTTCGGATAATACCGATCCGGCTACCAATGGCAGAAAGTATACCTACACCATTAATGATACCACCGCTTCGGCCGGAGGCGCCGGAACGCCGGTTACAGGAGGCACCCCACCCCCGCCGGCAACCAGCACCGGAGCTGCGTCTGCTACACAAACAGGCGTTAGCTCTGCACTAATGGGCTATGCAATGGTTGACGGCACAACCACCGGCGGCGCCGGTGGCCCGGTTGTCACTGTTTCTACCCTGTCAGAGTTACAATCGGCAGTATCGGGTACTGCCCCAAAGATCATCTATGTAAACGGAACAATTAAAGGTTCGGGAGATGATGCTGTAAGGGTATCTTCAAATAAATCAATAATCGGAAAGCCGGGAGCATCCATACAGGGGATATCGCTTTATATTTTTACAGTAAGCAATATCATTATCCAGAACATCACCTTTAAGTATTATGTTACTGATGCGGCTGTAATGATAAAATATGAAGCTCACCACATTTGGGTTGACCACTGTGACTTTTCAAATGACCGTAACCACGGATGGTCATACTGGGGAAAAGATATCTCTATAACAAGAGTATCCGACTATGTGACCGTTTCGTGGAGCAAATTCCATGACACTAACCTGTCTGTATTGATTAGCGGCGGAATTGCAGGCCATGAGGCAGACATCGGCCACCTGCACGTAACTATGCACCATAACTACTGGTACAATGTCAGTGAGCGTGAACCTGATATGAACTACGGAAGCGTACATGTGTTTAACAATTACCATTTGAACAATAGTGGCTATTCGTTAGGTGCGAGGGCCGGTGGCAATGTGCGTACAGACAATAATTATTTCCAGGGTTGTGCTAAGCCTATAAGCACTAACCTCGCCGGTGACCCTCCCGGCTATTTTAGTGGTGTAAGTACTAACATTTTCCAGAATTGCGGAAACAACGACATCACCACTCCTATATCTAACTGGATGCCATCGTATAGCTTCAGTTCGGTGCTTGACCCTGCGGCAAGCGTGCCCGCTGTAGTTACAAAAAGCTCGGGAGCAATATTAACAAACTAATAAAACTAAATTTTACCCCTTCTACTCTATTTTAATTTAACAAACAACTCAAACCATATTTATGGTTTGAGTTGTTTTAAAACCAGCACTTAAACCTAACCTTAGCCTGAAACGGCTTATATAATTGCGAAATATAGTATCGCCAGTTTGTTTGTAAACAGCAGCGTATCACAGCACTAATCAAAGCCGGACACAACACATAAGCGCACCGACGGCACATTAATTCCGCAAGGGATAGTTCCATTTTTTATTAATGACACCTGCTATGAGCAAAACCGCGCAAAGGATCCTGATCGCCTGCGATTCGTCAAAATCATTAATTGATTTTAGAGGCAAACTGATTGAGGAAATGGTAAAGCACCATCACGTATATGTATTTACCCCAAGTATTACATTGCAGAGTGAACGCGACTATTTGAACCGGCTGAACGTGATTTTTTTCGAAACTGAGTTTACCGGCAGTAATGTATCTATATGGGGGGATTTGATGTACATCATCCGGCTTTTAACGTTGATGATAAAACTGAAACCTGATGCTTTTTTTCCTTACACATTTAAGCCAGTGATCTACGGCACCGTACTGGCAAAAATTTGCCGTATTAAATTGATCACCCCGATGTTAAGCGGGCTGGGATATAACTTCGATGAGCGGTCGATAAACACGCTTGTAAGCACAATTACCCGGCTATTATTGCGGTTCAGTTTGGCGGAGAACAGTCGTTTGAAAATTATTTTGCAAAACGAAGATGATTACGACACGCTGTGTAAGTATGATATACTGACTTATAAACACCAGGTATTTGTTGTGAATGGATCAGGAGTCGATCTGGGTCACTATACGCCGTCGGCGCCGGACTTGATCAATATTAATTTTCTGATGATTGCCCGGTTGATAAATGCAAAAGGTATTGCGGAGTATTATGACGCGGCCAAATACATCAGGTCATATTACCCCTCTGTAAAATTCAGCCTGATCGGCTCGTACGATAATAATATAGATTCGATCAGCCCGGCATTATTCGAGAAAATAAAGTCAGACGATTCTATTTGTTATATGGGGCAGGTTAATGACGTGCGCTCGTTTATAAAAGATGCCTCGGTTATCGTATTGCCATCTTATTACGGCGAAGGCATTCCGCGCTGCCTGCTCGAGAGTATGGCAATGGGTCGCGCCATAATAACCAGCGATTCTGTTGGATGCAGAGAAACGATAGATGATGGGGCTGCACCGAACGGATTCCTTGTGCCGGTAAAAAACGCAGCAGCACTGATTTCGAAAATGTGCTACTATATTAACAACCGGGATGCCATTTTGTGGCATGGAGAAAACGGGCTGATGCTGGCGAAGAGAAAATTTGATGTACAGATAGTGAACCAGCAGATGCTGAGCATTATGCAACTGAATTGATTAATACTCAGCCTGAAGTTTCCAACCTTGTTACGTTATGAACAACGTATTTAAGTATTCCGAAAAAACCATCGCCAATTTTGAAAGTGCTTTTAACGAGTATGGCTGGGCTATTTATGAAGATGCTTTAACGTTTAACCAGGTTGAGCGAATTAATACAGACCTTGTTAACGCACAGGCCGAAAGGCGGGAAATTCAGTTAAAAAACGGCATTGCCGACGATATGGGCGGCACACTGCACCATTTGCTTGAGCGCGACAACTTCGCTCTTGACCTGCTGCAGCGAACGTACTGTCATGATGAAATTACCCGCTATTTTGGCGGGAATTACATTCTTAACGGCCTGAACGCAGTAATGCATGTAAAAAATGAGTACTCGTATGCAGGCAAAATGCACCGCGATGTACGGACATTTATGACAGACACGAAGCTGCTTATTCAAATGATTATCACGCTTGATGAGTTTAACCTTTTAAACGGCGCAACTTATTTTCTTTCCGGCTCGCATAAAACATCGCACAAACTCAATGAAACCGACTTTTATAAAAACGCTCACCGGGCAATTGCGCCGAAAGGAAGTATTATTCTTTTCGATTCGAATATATGGCATGCCGCGGGGGAAAACTTTACTTCTAAACCGCGGAGAGCATTAACACTTGGTTTTAGCCCGCCGTATTTTAAGCCGCAATTTGACTATTGCAGGTTTTTAGGGTACGATTTTGTGAAGTCTTTATCGCCTGAACTACGACAAGTTATTGGCTATAACGCCCGCATTCCCGAAAACTTGAATGAATATTATCAACCTGTCTCTTTGAGGATGTATCAGCCCGATCAGCGCTAACCACATCTTAATAAACCTTCTACTTAATTCATTTTTATGAGCGAACTTAAAAATGTTCCCTCTTCTATGGGGGGATATATGGAGTTGCAACTGCATGCCGGTAAGGAGTACTATCCTGGCTTAGTACGCGTGAACACGGGCCGCAACGCATTGGAATATATTTTAAAACAAAAGGGGTATGAAAAAATTTACCTGCCTTATTTTACATGCGATGTTTTATTTGAGCCTATACACAAACTTGGGCTTTTACACCATTTCTATACAATAGATGAAAAACTGGACCCTGTAATTAATTTTGAAATTGAACCTTACGCCTGTTTTTTGTATACCAATTATTTCGGCATCAAGCAAAACACCGTAGTTGAATTGAGCAATCGGATCAAAAATCTCATTGTCGATAACAGCCAGGCGTTCTTCTCGGAGCCGCTGCCCGGAATTGACACCTTTTATTCATGCCGGAAGTTTTTTGGCGTTCCTGACGGAGCTTATCTACAGGTCAGTAAAAAGTCGCACCGCAAGCTGCCGGTCGACGTGTCGTACAACCGTTTTTCACATCTTACCAAAAGCATCGACCTTGGCATAGAGGCGGGATATGCCGAATACAAAACGAATAACCTTGACCTTTGCAATAACAATATTATGGCGATGTCGAATCTTACCAGGCGAATCCTGTCAGGAATCGATTATGCGGAATGCATCCGGGTAAGGAAAAGGAATTTCAATTTTTTGCATAAACACTTAAAAGACCAAAACCTGTTAAAGTTCGATTTTCCAGATGATCAGTCGCCAATGGTTTACCCGTTTTTAGCAGACGACCGGCAACTAAAACTACACCTGATACAAAAAAAGATATACGTGGCAACCTACTGGCCAAATGTGTTTGAATGGACTACTACAGCGATGTATGAAAATTACCTGGCCCGCTGCATAGTGCCATTGCCTATTGACCATAGGTATAGCTTACCCGACATGTTTTTTATGTTGACCACCCTAAAGCAGTTCATATGATCATATCGATTTACCTTAGGCCCCTGGTTATTGAAGATGCGCTAACCTCTTTTGCCTGGCGAAACGATCCGCAGATATGGGCGTTTACCATGAAAAAAATGACGAGGTATATTACGGCAGAAATTGAAACGGCCTGGCTACAGGGTATACTTGGCCACCCAAACCAGGTAAATTGCGCCATTTGCGTGCGCGAGCTGGATACTTATATCGGGAACATACGCCTTGTGGATATTGAAAATCAGCGCGCCGAAATTCACTTGTTTATAGGCAACAAATTGTATTGGCGCAAGGGTGTGGCGTACCAGGCTATCATGCAGATACTTAAATACGGCTTTCTGGAAATGCCATTGGAAAACATCTGGCTAAGGGTGCATCCCGCTAATATTGCTGCACTACACGTTTACGAGAAAGCCGGGTTCGAAATTACCGGACACGATAATGAATTCATAATAATGAACATTGCAAAAACAAAGTTCCTGGCAATGTAAGATCCTGATAAAAACCTGATTTTTTAAACTATTGTTTTATGACTAAAATTATTACGCTCCGTAACAGGGTTGAATGGGCATACTATGTAGAAAATGCTGCAGAGTTTGATTGCTATCACACATGGCATTATAACTCCCTTAACAAAGATGGCAACCCTTTATTATTTGTATACCAGCAAGGAGATGATTTCATTGCAGTCCCGTTAGTGGCCCGCCTGGTGCCAGGAACAATTTACTCCGATCTAACCTGTGTTTACGGGTTTGCGGGCCCCATTTCAAATAAGAAAATGGATGAACTTGACGAGCAGCTTGCAGAGGGCTTTAAGTCGGCGTTTATAGATTATTTGCAGGAAGAAAACTACATTTCCGTTTTTTTAAGACTGAATCCTTTCTTTAAGCAAGATGTGCTGCTCAACAAGTTTGGCGGCGTGCATGATAATGGCCAGACCGTAGTTTTAGATCTGTCGCTGAGCATTGAAGAGCAGCGCAGAAACTACAGCGAATCAGTCAGGGCGTCTGTAAAAAAAGCGTGGAACCGCGGCTTCATCGTAAAAGAAGAAAAAGGCCCCGAAGCGGTAGCCCTCTTTGTAAGCATTTATACCGAAACCATGCAAAGGGTTGAAGCATCGGACTATTACCTGTTTAGCCAGGAATACTTTCAGGAATTATTTGACAGTGATGAATACGATACCCGGATTTTAACGGTGTACGATGGCGATAAGCCAATAGCATGTACTATGATAATACTTACCAATGGAATAATACAGGCACATTTGGTGGGCACCCGCAAAGAATACCTTAAGTATAGCCCCACTAAATTTTTGGTTGATGAAATTACCCAATTAGGCAGGAGGCTGGGTATGCGTTACTTTAACCTGGGCGGCGGGCTCGGTTTTAAAGAGGATAGCCTGCTGCAATGGAAATTATCATTCACTAATAATACGCTTTGCTTTAAAAGCTGGCGCTATATCGCCAATGTGCCTCTTTATCAGCTGCTACTTAACGAAAAAGGGATTGATGATGACCCCGCGATTGATTTTTTTCCATTATACCGTTACAAGCAACTGCCACATTTAACTAATACCTCGTTATGATCCCACTTTTCAAGAAACTTCTGTTCCATGAGAAATTTCACTCTCGCTGGCTGGTATTTTTAACAGATATGCTGATAGTGGTGCTGTCGCTCTGCCTGTCATTTTTTTTAAAGAACAAACAGAGCCTTTCTGCAGGTAATATGCACTACATTGTTTTTTACAGCGGCAGTGCAGCTATTTTTTTTCTGCTGATGGGGATACATAAGCGTATTATAAGGTACTCGAATACACGCGATATGCTTCGGATCATTATTGCTGTATTGTTAAGTAACACCATGTTCCTGCTGGCTTGCAAAGTGTTGTTTGCTTCGCATTTTGCGCTGATCTTTTATGAGCTGGATGACGTTATTTTAATAAACCTGTTTATATCCGCATCATTATTAATGGCTATGCGGATTGCCGTAAAAGACCTGTTTATTTATATAGATTCGCCGGCGGCGGTTGAACATGAAAACGTTCTTATCTATGGCGCTGATTCAATCGCTATCCTCATAAAAAAAGCGGTGGAATCGCAAAAGGGTTCAATGACCCATGTAAAGGGGTTTGTAGATTCCGGGCGGGACAAGTTATACAAGTGCATTGAGCAAAAGCAGGTTTATCCGCTAAAGGCTATAGATGGTTTAAAACGCAGGTTTGCTATTAAAAAGATGCTGGTTACACACGAGGAGTTGATGGAAGAGGGAAAAAGAATAGCGATTGAGAAATGCATACAACTGGGTATCAAGGTCGTAACCGTTCCCCCTGCAGATCACTGGCTAAACGGCCAACCTAATTTGAACCAGTTTGAAGACCTCAAGATCGAAGACCTGCTGGAACGCGACCCGATTGTACTGCATAAGGAGCATATACTGAATGATATTAAGGGGAAAAGAATATTAGTTACCGGCGCAGCCGGTTCGATCGGGTCTGAAATTGTACGGCAGGTTTTGAGTTACGAACCCGCATATATAGTACTTTGCGACCAGGCCGAAACTCCCCTGCATGATATCCAGATGGAAATTGCGGACGGCGCTCAGCTCAACAAAATAAAAATATTTATCTCTGACATCCAAAATGCGCAGCGGATAAAGGTTTTGTTCGAGCTGTATAAGCCTCAAATTGTTTTCCACGCGGCCGCATACAAGCACGTGCCGCTAATGGAAAATAACCCCGCCGAAGCTGTGCTCACAAATATTGGCGGTACCAAAAACCTGGCCGACATATCAGTTGATTACGGGGTAGAAAAATTTATCATGATCTCTACCGATAAGGCAGTGAGACCTACCAATGTTATGGGTGCCTCCAAACGTATCGCCGAAATGTATATTCAGTCATTAAACACCGCTCTGGCCGATGATTACCCCCTGAGTGGCAAGTTTCAAAATGGCACAGCCTGCCCCACAAAATTTATCACAACCCGTTTCGGCAATGTGCTTGGATCAAATGGCTCTGTTATTCCCCGGTTTAAAGCCCAGATACAGCGCGGCGGGCCCGTTACCGTAACCCACCCTGAAATTACCCGGTATTTTATGACCATCCCAGAATCGGTGCACCTGGTAATTGAGGCGGCGGTGATGGGCAATGGCGGTGAGATATTTCTGTTTGATATGGGCGAACCCGTAAAAATTGCCGACCTGGCTGCTAACATGATCAGGCTTGCGGGCTACGTGCCGGGCGAGGACATCAAAATTGTTTACACCGGCCTGAGGCCCGGCGAAAAACTTTACGAAGAATTACTTAATAAAGAAGAGGAAAGTATACCAACCTATAATAAGGATATTAAAATTTCGAAAATGATACCTTATTGTTATGCTGAGGTAAACTCCACTATTAACGAATTGATGGAGTTGAACCTGGATAACAATACCGACCTGGTGGTGCTGAAAATGAAGTCGATAGTACCTGATTTTATTAGCAATAACTCAGAGTTTGAAAAGCTTGATACAATAATTTTAAACGCCGCAGTTTGATCCGGCTAGCCCCTTATCCTCTTTTAGTTAAACTTAAACCAATTATTTGTTTAAACGATGAATTAAATTGAACGTAATGACAGAAGAAGAATGTATGTTAAGCATCTGCTGCACTACCTATAACCATGAACAATTTATAGCGCAAACAGTACAAAGCTTTTTAATGCAGAAAACAAATTTTAAGTACGAAATTATAGTAAGCGACGATTGCTCAACCGACCGGACTTTACATGTACTAAAAGACCTTGAACGAAGACATGGTGATAAGATGAAAGTGCTGTCTGCCCGGCAAAATATGGGCGCGCACTACAATATGATTAAAACGGCAAAGAGTTGCAGGGGCAAATATGTTGCGGTTTGCGACGGCGACGACTACTGGACTGATCCTCTTAAGCTTCAAAAACAAGTGGATTTTTTAGAACAGAACCCGGAATATGTTATTTGCTGCCATTATACGCGCGTTATTGATGTGGAGAATAACACCCTGCACCTTAACCCCAAACCGGTGCCATTGGTGTACACCTACCACGATCTGCTTGTTGGAAAACAGGCTGAAACCAAAACTGCTACCGTAGTTTACCATAACATTGCCGCAGTAAACCAGATTTTTGAGAAGCCCTGGTACGTTAAGTGTTATGCCGGCGACAAGCTGTTTAAATTGTTTGCAACATTTAACACCGGGCGAAAAATATATGTATTGCCCGAAGTAATGAGCTGTTACCGCAATCATATCGGAGGCGTGTGGAGCATGATCAGGAACGACGCAAGGATGGAAATGGTGATCAGCGACTTTAACATCATCATAAAAAACTTTGCTTATCAGGCCGTTCATAAAAAAAAGCTGTTATTACTGTATGCGAAGCGATACCTTGTGTTTGAAATAATGAGGTTTAGGATACGTAAAGCCTATAACACTATGAAATATTTGTTGCCGGCCGTAACTTTCATTGCTACGTCAATTACTTCAGCAGGTAACTAACGATTATTCCCCTGCTCCTATACATAAATTGTTTAATAGCCGATAATCCCAAAATCAAGCCCAAACTTTCTGGTTTAACCAAGTACGACCGGCTGACCGCACGGGCTATAACCCGCCCAGGATTTTCCTTTTGAGACTATAACCATTGCTGTAGGAAAAATGCGCCAATTACCCGGGAACCTTAAAAGCCGGACAACTTCAATAAATCTAAATTTATGTATTATCAAAGTTTCGTTATTAGAAATAAAAAAGAATGGGATGCTTATACGGAAAGGTCTTTGATACACGAGATTTTTCATACCTGGTATTACCACTTTTTAAGTACTGAAGGCGAGCCGCTTCTTTTTGTTTATCAAACCGATACCTTTTTTATAGCCTTGCCGGTGCTTAAAAGAAGAATAGCGAACTCTCCTTATTATGATATGACATCGGCCTATGGGTATTGCGGTCCTATCTCCGACACAGACCTCAGCAAAATACCGCCGGTAGCCATTGCACAGTTTAAAACCTCGTTTTTGAATTTTATGAACATGGAACAGGTTGTTTGCATTTTCGCAAGACTGCACCCTTTTATAAACCAGCAGCATATTTTACAAAATATAGGCGGTTTACAGCTAAATGGCTCGACGCTTTATATCGATCTGACAGAAACCGCGGAAGAGCAAAGGAAAAAGTACGATAAAAGGCTGGCGCGACAAATAAGGAAGTTACGCGAAAAAGGATATATCATAAAGGAGCTCAGGACCGCAGACGGCATCCGGGAATTCACAAAAATGTATTGGGAAAATATGAAGAGGGTGAATGCCTCCGCGCACTATTACTTTAACGAGGAATATTTCACCAAACTCCTGAATGCAGACGGATTCGAAAACAAACTGGTGGCTATTTATGACGGTGATGAACTTATTTGCGGCGCTCTCCTGTTAATTTCCCAGGAGATCATCAGAAATCACCTATCCGCAACATCTCCCTTTTATTTGAAGGAATCTCCAAGCAAATTGTTAACCGACGAGATCAGCATGGTTGGACGAAGACTTGGGAAGAAAATTTTCCACCTGGGCGGCGGGCTGGGCGGTAAAGAGGATTCACTCTTTGAATTTAAAAGGTATTTCTCAAACCTGCGGTTAACAGACCGTATATGGTGCTACGTTAACAATGAAGAAGTTTATGCCGATCTCATTTTAAAATTGGCAGACGACATGGATACAGATCAAAACTACTTCCCATTGTACCGGAAACCGGCGAATAGAACGCAACCATATATCTCAAATATTGAAGTGCCGGATGCCCGCCTGTAAATTTCCCAAAAATTGGGCTAACCCTTTTTAATTTTTAATTATATGGAAAATAAATTCACCTACTCCGACGCTAATCTGTTTGTATTTGATAAAACTATGGCTGAATACGGCTGGATTGTTTACGAAGACGCCGTGGATGAATCATTAATTAACCAAATTGCAGATTCACTGAATGCATCATATGAGATGCGGCGCAAAATTCAGGTTAAAAACGGCATAGCAGCGGCTATGAACGGAACGCTCCATCATCTTGTTGATAAGGATACTTTCACGATGGAATTTCTCGAAAAACGGTATTGTGATACACAAATAAGGCATTTTTTGAAGGGAAATTATATCCTTAATTCGCTGGGGGCGGTACTAAATGCAAAGAATGAGACGCCCTATGTTCAGAATGTACACCGGGATATTAGAAGTTTTACCGGCGATTTTAAGTTAATGATCCAGATGATGGTGATCTTAGATGATTTTACCTTGCAAAACGGGGCGACCTACTTTTTATCAGGGTCGCATAAACATGACGAAAGACCAACCGATGAATACTTTTATAACAATGCAGACCGCGCTGTGGTTAAAAAAGGCTCAATCATATTGTTTGATTCTAATGTATGGCATGCTACCGGGAAAAACTATACCGACGGGAAAAGAAGGACATTAACCATGGCTTTTACCCGCCCTTTCTTCAAGCCGCAACTTGATTATCCGAGGGCCTTGGGTTATAAATTTGGAGAGGGATTGAGTGAAAACTTAAGGCAGGTTTTAGGTTACAATGCCAGGATACCCGAAAATTTGGATGAATATTACCAGCCGGTAGAAAAACGAATGTATCAGCCTGGTCAAGGGTAAAGGTTCCGTTTCCATTCGCCCGGGTTCGCACATTCCTTATTGGCGTTTTCAAGCCTTTGCCATCAAGCATCGTATTTTTCTTTGACTGGTGCGAGGTACCGCCAAACAAAAACAGCCAGTATTGTTCCTAAAACAGGTGCTATTAAATAGAGGTAAAGATGTTCTAAATGTCCGGCGACAATGGCTGGTGCTAACGACCTGGCTGGATTCATAGATGCGCCGCAGACAGGCCCGGCAAACATCGCTTCTAAACCAACTACCGAACCAATGGCGATGCCTGCAAATTGGCCTTGCTCTTTGCTGCCGTGAGCTACATTCAAGATTACCAGCATAAGAAAGAATGACAGCAGGAACTCTAGTATAAAAGACTGCATCTCGGTGCCCGCTGGCAAAGTTGCGCCTAATGTCGAATTTGTTGGAAAAAGCAGTTTTAAAGTTAGGCTGGCCAACATTGCGCCTGCAATCTGACTTATAACATAAGGTAGCAATTGCTTAAGCTGAAAACGTCCGGCAATTGTGAAAGCAATACTTACGGCCGGGTTCATGTGTGCCCCGGATATATCGCCGAAGCCATAAATTAAGCTCATCACAACCAAACCCCAGCTTATGGCTACACCAACATGGGTAACCGCACCGCCGGTTTGCTGATCAATGACCATCGCACCGCAGCCACAAAACACCATGATAAAAGTGCTTAGAAGCTCACTTATATACTTTCTCATTGGAGGTACTGCTGCACAAAATCAGCAGAATAATGTTTAATCATGTCGCGAACGCGGCGAAACTCATCCATGATTTGTTCAGGAGTGCCTGTAGCTTTTGGCGGGTCGGGAAAGTTCTGATGAAAACGCTGCACATTGCCCGGAAAGAATGGGCAGGCTTCATTCGCATTATCGCAAACTGTAATGACCATATCGAATGGAATGTCTTGATATTCATCTACATGATTAGACGTATGCTTGCTGATATCGATATGATCTTCGGCCATAACCTGAATGGCTTTAGTATTAACACCATGTGTTTTAACACCGGCGCTATAAATGTTGGCGTTGTTGCCTGCGAAGTGGCGCAGGTAACCCTCGGCCATTTGGCTGCGGCAGCTGTTACCCGTACAGAGTACTAATACATTCTTCATATAGTTGTAATTAGAGGTTTGGCTAACACGATAGCGGATACAGGACAAACATGAGAGAACTCAGAAGATGTTTTTATTGTTTCCGGCACTTCATCGCGATTGATACGTTTAAAGCCCCTGCTTTCAAAATAAGAAGCAGCAGTTTCCGTCAATAAGACCAACTGATCGATACCCTTTGCAAGCGCCATTTCTTCGATGGCAGCGATCAATTGCCCGGCGATGCCCTTGTTTCGATATTCGGGTTTGACCACTACCGACCGCAACAGCCCGTTGTTGCCGTAGGTTTCGATACCCGCTACGCCGATCAGTTCGCCATTACTCATAGCAGCAACGAAATTAACCAACGACACCGGGAGATCTTCATTAGGCAAAGCTGCCTGTTTGAGTAAGATAATTACTTCAGCCCTGTAGGGCTGCGCGCTCCTGATCTTCATACTTTTGAGTTAACAGCAGCCTCCACCGGGTGTGCAGCAAGCCGACGATGCCCCTGCCAGATTAATCAATTTTCTTTTAGGCTTTTCGGCAGGGTTTCCGCATGTATCACCGCGGGTCTGTGCTTTGCACTGCACAAAATCGGGGCTAAGGTTCACGGTTAGTGTGTCGCCATCAACTATCATTTCCGCAGGGAACATTTGGCGGGTATCAAATGCGGAATTGCCAAACTCAATCTTCACGGTACTCTCAGCATCTAAAGGCAACATCTTTTCTACTACAGCAATAATTGAAAGCGCTTTGCTAACTTTCATGCTGTGATCGGTCTGCTTTTCGCCAGGTTCCCATAATTGCATGATCACCTCTGTCCATTTGTTCATTACCCCGCCACAATCCACCGATGTGATTGGTGCAAGTTTGATCTCGGTAATATGATAAGAGGCATCTACAAACTTACCGTTATCATACCGGAATTGCAGATGCAGTTCCGGGTTCTGTTGTAATTGGGCTTTGAACGTGCCCCAGCTTAATGTTTCCATATTCATTGCAATATTACGATATATTAGTCCAAAAAAATCAGCAGCAGCTTTTGAGTTCTTTGTACGATCCGAATAATCTGTTTAGTGACGATTGCAAAGCTATCCACGCGTTCGGCTCAATGCAATAGCAAACGCTGACACCTTCTATCGTACCCTGTATCAATCCGGCATTCTTCAACTCTTTTAAATGCTGTGAAATGGTAGCCTGCGCCAAACCCAATTCTTCCACCAGATCACCGCAGATGCAAGCATTAGCCTTAATAATCTGTTGCAGAATGGCTATACGGGCCGGGTGGGCAATGGCTTTTAACTGCACAGCCAGCTGGTTCTGTTCATCATTAAATATCTCTGTCTTTGTTGCTCCCATTTATATCGCAATATTACGATTAATATCATTATCTGCAAAATTTAATTACACGGACCACTGTTGAACTCATCAAGGATAGTTACATCGGCGGATCGCTGCTCCTGTAGAATATCCTCAAACCATATACAATAAAGTGTAAGCTTAGTTTTAGGCGATTCATATTTTATCTAAATTATTTGATTACTAAGCAATTATCATAGAAAAAACTCGGGATAGGCCTAATTCATTTGTCTCGCTTTGCGGCAAGTAATTGCAGTGTTCGTTCATCCCTCTCGCCGGCATAAAACTTCTCCAAAACCCGGCTGAAGACCGGAAAAGTCGCAGGCACCGCATCGAAGAGCGTCATACAGGATTTAAGTTTCAGGTCATCAGGGCTGCCGAATACCGCGTTCGGATCATTTGTTTTAAGATCAAGCAATGCCTGGCAAATATTGACCAGCTTGATACCCAGTTCATTGTCAAGCAGATAAGCCGTCGCCTCGTTAATGTCTCTAATCGCATAATGTTTGGATGTTTCGGTCATGCCAAGGCCCGCGATCTGCGGAAAAATATACCACATCCAATGGCTGCGCTTGCGGCCGTTCTTGATCTCAGACAATGCCGTGGCGTAGTCCTGTTCCTGTGCTTGTTTGAATCTCTCCAGTCCCATTATTTTATGGCATAGTTGTCCGGTTCTTGTTTTGGAATATGCTTGCGCAGCACCCGGTACAGGTTGTCCAGGTCAAAGGGTTTTTCAAGGTAATCATCAAAGCCGTGCCGGTCGTAGATTTCATTGATATTACTGTTACAGCTCATGGCAACCACGGGCAGGTGCGGATAGCGGATCTTGATCTCGCGGCAAAGTATTTTACATTCCTCGCCACTCATGCAGAAATCCAGGATGACGACGTGCGGCCGGGCTTTGTCAATCACCTCCAGGTAATCCCGTTCATATCCGGGCAGCGCGTAAACATTAAAGCCTTCGAGTTCAAGTGCTGCGTATAACACTTCTAATACATCCTGATCGGTTTCCTGAATGACGATGGTTTCCATAATTTCTAATTTGGTTTGAGGGAATCCAAAAAAAGAAAGAACTTTTGCTGTCGGCTGATTACTCGTCCTGGGTTCATACTAATGACAATCTGGCAGCCTAAATGTTTCGGCATTACGGAAATATTATTCCTAAAAGTTTTACTCCGACCGATGCAAAAGATTCATCCCCACCAGAAATTTATTTTCATCACTCAGGTCGCCAAGCAGTATGAATATCGGGTCAGTCAGTTTTTTGACCAGTGTCGGCGTTGCAATAATCTATTCATCTTCTGCCAAATGAGGGTGTTCCCCTCAGATCGATCACCTGAATGGTCCAATCATCCTGCAAATTCATACAGGCATAGCGTGTATTTCTCGCTTTTCATGACTTTTATTATGCTTGCATCACCACCACTTTAAGGGAAATTTAATTTCGTTAACCGATCCAACCACCAGATTAGGTTTGTAGCCATAGCGATTCAGTTTGCCTTTATCTGCGATACCCGACAGCACCAGTATAGTTTTAAAACCCATGTAGATACCGCCAATGATATCAGTTTCCATCGTATCGCCGACGATGGTAATTTGTTCCGGCCTTAATTTCATATAGGCTGCCGCCGACCGCATCATCACCGGGCTGGGTTTACCAATCACAAAAGGCTCCCGACCGCAGGCTTCTTCCATCATCGCGGCAGTTGCTGCAATGCCCAAATTGTTCCAGCCTGACTTACGCGGTGAAGGATCGCGGTTGGTAGCGATAAAGCGGGCACCGGCCAGAATCATCTCGACGGCTTTATGTACTTTATCCAGGCTGAACTCATTGCCTTCACCCAGGATCACCAGGTCGGGCTTTTCATCCACTAATTTTATTCCTGCATTTTTCAGGCTTTTGAGTAAGCCGCCCTCCCCCACCACATGGACACTGCTGCCGGGATAGTGTTCCGTTAAAAAACCAGCCGTAGCCATGGCGCTGCTGTAAATATGGTTTTCGGTAATATAAATGCCCATTCCGGCGAGCTTTTCAACTGCATCGCCCCGGCTTTTTGAGCTGTTGTTGGATAAAAAGGCAAAGGGTATCTTTTCTTTGAGTAAGCGCTTTACAAATTTGTCTGCGCCTTCGATCAGTTCGTCCCCGGCGTAGATCACACCGTCCATATCAATCATTAGTCCGTGTTTCATGAATACAGTTTAGTTAAAGATTTGTGGCGCTTAATCTCGATACAGCCAAGGGAATTCATCCGTAGCGGGCTGGTGTCATCCAGACCGACCGGACATTTAGTGACCTTCCTTCGTCAGTGACGTGAAGGTCCTTACCAGTCGGGTGAAGATCAGATTATGCTTATCCCCGCTTTTTCCCGCCTTAGGTTCTGCTATTTTCTTAAAATCCCGCTTTTATTGTATTCGTTTAAGATCATATTTTGATGCTGTTAATAGACGGCAAAGCCCCTTGCGGGGCTTTTGCCTGTACAGCTTTTGATCTTTATTTTTTCTCCAGCTTCTTCTCTACCGCACTGCGTTGGTTAGAACCGGCAGATTTTTTGGCGGCTTCCACTTTTTTGGGCGTAGTGCCCTCTTTTTTAGCCTCATATTTTAATTCATGAGGCTGTTCCGATACAGATTTTCGTTCGACTCTTGATCCTCTGGTGCTCATAGGTGTATATTTTAAATATTTCTTATGAGTTAACAAATTTTATACCATCATTTTATCATGCGGCATGGATATTGTCAATAAACAGCTATGAATCAGTTAACCCGAACATTATTATCGGCCATAGCCGGCACAACTGTGATGACAGCGGACAGCGAACTAATGTCGCTGGTATTTGGTGAGAACTATAGGGAACCGCAGCACCTGGCCACAATGATCAGACGCCTGGCTCCCGGCCTGTCTAAACATGCGGCAAAGATTGCAGGTTGGGGTGCGCATTATGCGATGGGCATCGTATTCGCAGCAGTTTATGTAGAATTATGGGAGCGTAAAAAGATCGCCCATTCGATCAAAAATGGTTTGCTTCTTGGCGCAGTTAGTGGCATTCTGGGTTTTATAATCTGGAAAGCCACATTTAAAGCGCATCCAATGCCGCCCTGGATCAACTACGATCATTATTATCTGCAACGCATCCCGGCACATATCGTGTTTGCCGTGGTGGCGACCTTAACGTACCGCCTGACATTAAAGGACCGACAAGAGTCGGACATGACCGAAATGTAACCGTGAAATGCCCCCGGCAGATCACCGGCATTCCCGCCAGCGGGTAACTCTGAAAGGCTATTCAGCCATGTTGTTATTTTTCCGTAGCCGGATCTTTTCCGGGTGTTCCTCGAAATATTGATAGGCGTTTTTCAGGCCTGTCGCAATGGCTCTGCCTAATCGCCGTACCAGGGCATTTCTCATTTTTTTAAACTGTTTCAATTGGAGTGCCTGTCTTGCTAATCCAGCCCCGGGGCAAGCAGGTCGGGATCTACGGCACCGTCATTGGCCTTCGTGATCTTATGCAGGTTGTAGATCAGCGTACCCTCCTTTTCTGTCGCTGCGATTCGACCGTTCTCATACAAATCGGCCAATATCTCCCGCACACCGGCAATGAGAGGCTTAGCCTGGGCCTGCGGCTCCAGCTTTTCCAAATGCCCGATGATGGCTTCGGCACTGCCCTCACCCAGGTCGGCGAGCGCGAAAACTACTTTTTCAGTCAGGGTATGGGCATCAGCATAAGCTGCCGGAACGTGCATGGGCTTGTACGCTTCGCGAAATTCTTCGTCGGTCATGTTCATGCTCTAAAAAGAAACGGCATGCCGGTTTTGTTTGGACCAGTGCTTGAAATTTTGACAGCCCGAAACTGTAAATTTTTCATAATTTCTGCATTTTTTTCAGTCCGAACGCCTCGAAAACCATTTGGCATATTGCTTGTAATCAGTCTATTAGTTTAATTAATTATAAGTTTTATCATTAATCATTTAAGGAGAAAGACCTATGACACTGGTTAAATTTAATTCGCAAAAACCTAACAACAATTCATTAATGCCGGGCTTTAATGACGTTTTCGATTCCATTTTCAACGACACATTTTTTAATGACCGCCTGGTTACCCGTGTACCGGCAGCGAACATCAGTGAAACGGAAGACCACTTCCATGTGGAATTGGCTGCCCCCGGCTTAAAGAAGGAGGATTTTAAGATCAGTCTGGAGCGCAATGTGCTAAACGTTTCTGTTGAGCAACGTAGTGACGATCAAACTGTACAGCAGCACTACAGCAAACGCGAGTTCAGCTACAGTTCATTTGTACGTTCTTTTACCTTGCCTGACAGTGCGAACGCTGATGCAATAGAAGCGGCGTATGTGAATGGTATATTGAAGCTGGATATTGCCAAACGCGAGGAAGCCAAGATGGTGCGCAGGCAAATTGAGATCAAATAAAAATATGGTTTAATATTAGCAGGGCTCCGCGAGGGGCCCTTTTTGTTCTTATGAAAACACAATATTATTTATTGCTCAGCCTGAAAACCAGTGAAGGCTTTGAGCACTATGGCCAATATTTCCTGGGCAACGAGCGGGATGGCGCTGAAGTGTTGTTCGATTCCTTATCCGGCGATAAAAATATTGCGGAGGCGTCACTGCTACACATCGACCTGATGGAAACTGTTGCGGAATTGCCCCTCAAGATCAAAACGATCAGTTGCAACCTGGACGAACTCGCCCGGAATATTAAACTCATCACACGGGAGATCTTCCGCCAGAAAAATCTGCGGGTCTACCAGGAGTAAATTAAATATCACTCATTTGGCGCCGGGGCTGATGCGCTTCCCGGTACTATCCGGACATCGCACAGTCGCACGGGCAGTTTGTTGTACCCGCCGGATTTTCTGCATAAACGGTAACAGCCATTAATCTTCAGTTGAACGAATGCCTGAATTCCAGCGGTGACAAATTGGTTTTTGTCTTGAACAATTTACTGAAGGACTGCAGGTGTTCAAACCCGAGTTCATAAGCGATCTCGCTGATTGAAAGATTGGTGGTGGAAAGTTTTTCTTTGGCGAGGTCGATCAGCCTATGGTGCAGGTGTTGCTGCATATTTTGCCCGGTCAGCGTTTTGAGGAGGCTGCTGAGGTAACCGGGAGAAATATTCAATGTTTCGGCGATAAGCGCTACGCTGGGCAGGCCCTGCTTCGCTAAGTTACCACTGTCAAAATAGCTGCCCAGATAATCTTCCAGACGTGTCAGCAGCTCATGACTGGCTTTTTTTCGGGTGATGAATTGCCGCTGGTAAAAACGTTCTGAATAAGTTAGTAATAACTCCAGTTGGGCGATGATCACGCTTTGGCTGAAACGGTCAATGGCGGTATTATACTCCTGTTCGATCTGGTTCACGATTGCGGTCAGCATCGCTTCCTCTTTTTCGGAAAGGTATAGCGCCTCGTTCACCGAATAGCTGAAAAACTCATATTGTTTGATGTTTTTGGCCAGCGGCGTGTTCCAGAGAAAATCAGGATGGATCAGGATCATCCAGCCTTCGGGCTTCTTTAAATTCGTGCCATGCTCCACACTTTCGACGCCAAACAACTGACCGGGCGACATAAAGAACAACACGCCTTCATCAAAGTCGCCGGTTTGCTGGCCATACCGGAATTTGATATGCTGCATCTTTTTCATCGAGATCCAGTAAAAGTCACCTACCAGGCTGAACGGGACTTCGGCAATCGGCAGGTTGATGTTTTCCATACGCACAATGCTGATTAGCGGATGCGCCGGTTTGGGTAAGCCGGCGGCACGATGATAATCACCTATGGTGCTGAAACGGAAAGGCGTTGAACTGCTCATAGCACAAGGTACTTATTTTTGATGGTATACCTGCGCAAACTCTTTGGCAAAATCGGCGAGTTTCACCTTGCCCATTTGCGGGTTATTGCGATGAAAGTTTTCCAGCGGTTTACCGCTGTGCATGGCAGCCTGCATCTCCACCAACGTTTCCGCCAGTTTTTCGGGTATTGTGGCCATTTTTAATCCCTGCAGCATAGCTTTATCGCTCAGCAATACCCACTTCAGCCAGGGCTTGCCTACCGCCGTTCCTATGATCCGCGCAGCTTCATTGCAGGTCAGCTCTTCGCTGCCTACATAACGAATGGTGTTTTGTTCAGGCATCAGCACCAGTTCGTCTGCGACTGCCTCGGCGATATCTTTTGGTGAGACAAATATAATGCGGTCGTCACCGCCACAATTGCCCATCAGCAGGCCGGTCTTTCTGGTCAGCAACGCCCAAAGACCGGAATAGCGTAAAGTCAGCAGCTTGCCCATCAGGCCTTGGCCTTTGATCAGGTCGATATTCTGGTAAAAATTCGTATAAAATGATCCGGGGCGCATGAAGGTAACAGAGGCCTTCAGGCCGTCAAACTCGTTTTCCACGTTTTCGCTTTTGATCAGGTCGGCAACCCAACCGCTCATCACGACAACGCGCTTAACCTGGGTGGTCTTTAAAGCTTGCCAATAATTTTTGGCTATGCGGCGCAGGTACTCGCCCAGGTCCGGTTCCGTAAAGCTGAGCGGAATCATGGCGTAAACCGCATCTGCCCCCTGAAAAGTCGCGGCCAGGAAATTAACATCAGCAACGGAGCCGATGGCCGCCAAAGCGCCCATGGCTTCAATGACCGCTTGCTTTTTCGCATCACTGCTCACTACCGTTACGTCATGTCCCTGGCCTACCAATATTTCAGTCAGCGGTTGGCTGATATTCCCTAAAGAACCGGTTACGATCAGTTTCATATTATTGAGTATAAACGCCGTTTTCTATATCAGTTAACAGGAAGGGATGCGATGGCTGCCAGTTCAGGTGTTCCTGCGTCCATACACTCGATACCGGGGAATCAATCGAAGCCATATGGGCAAACCAGCCGAAATGCCCTGCAGCTTCTTCAGCGCTAAGCGATTTAACCGGCAGGTTCAATTTCGCACCAATGGCTTCAGCAATGCTTTTAACGGTAATGCCTTCTTCCGTATTGGCATGATATCGTGCTCCCGGTATGGCCTGTTCCAACGCTAACCGATATAACAATGCGGCATCCAGGCGGTGACCGGCATTCCAGCGGTTCCGGCCTTCGCCGATATAGGCGGAGAAACCTTTTTCGCGCGCCAGGTTCACCAGAATGGGGATAAAGCCGTGTTTGTCCTCATCGCCATGTACCGAAGGCGGCAAGCGTAGGATGGCCGCACGCGCACCTGCCGCAACCGCAGTTTCTGCTGCACGTTCTGAAGCACGCGGCCAGGCGGGATTAAATGGCGATGGCATGTCTTCAGTAGCCAGGCTACCGGGACTTACTAACGCGGTGCCCGAGGTAACGATCAGCGGGCGGTTTGAACCGGCCAATATCCCGGCCATTGCATTGATGGCCCGCTCATCCACCGCGCAAACTTCGGCAAAGCGGGTAAAATCGTGGATAAAACCGCAATGAATCACCCCGTCAGTTTCGGCCGCGCCTTTACGCAGGCTATCCAGATCTTCCAGATCGCCGTGGTGAACTTCAGCCCCGGTTGATCTTAACTTGGTTGCCGATGCTTCTGAACGCGCCAATCCCAACACCTGGTGACCGGCCTTTAATAATTCCTGCACAACGGCAGTACCTACGAAGCCGGAGGCTCCGGTAACAAATACTTTCATGTTGTTTTCTTTTTGTTGATGCAAAGAACCGTACTAACCGGTAAAGGGATTTATCCAAATCCATGTTTGATTTAGCCGAAACCAGTTTTTTCAAATCGCGTATCTGCAACGCGGTTTTTAGCTCTTTTTTTCAATATCATTAAGGACGGATGTGATCAGCAAAATAAGCAATAAGCTGATCTGCTGACATGTCATAATACAAAATGACTTTACAAAGTACTCTTTTAATGTACAATTTCGCCGTCCTTTCTCACCGGACTACATCGCCGCTGCCGACCTTTTTAACCGGTTGATGTTAGTTTTAAATAACACCATCTGAAATTTCACAATAATATATTCTAGTCATGCAATTGGCCTAAATTGACTAAATTATGTCCTTTTAGACAAATTAAGCATTTCATAAATTTGACTTATGAACGATGACTATCAAAGAAAGCAAGTTGTAATTGTGGTCATGTCCGGTAACATGCTGCTAAATTTTGCAGGTCCTTCGGATGTTTTCAGTAACGCGAATAGCAGCCTGATCGATGCCGGCCTTCCGGAAGGATATGAAGTATTGATTGCCGCACCAACCAAGGACAGGAAAGTGCGCGGCAGTACCGGAGTTGAAATTCAATGCCCTTATCATGTGATGGAGCTAAATCAACCTTTCGATACGCTGATCATTGCAGGTAATGACCGGAGCGCTGAAGGCAATATCCGCCTGACTGAATTTCATAAATGGCTCAGTCATGTTGATACAACTAAAATCAGGCGCATCGCTTCAGTTTGCGGCGGTGCTTTTGCCTTGGCTAAAGCCGGCCTGCTCGACGGTAAAAAGGCTACCACGCACTGGGAACGCAGCGAGAACCTAAAAAAAGATTACCCAAACATTCAGGTGGAGGCGCATCAGTTTTTCACCAGTGATGGCAACATTTATACATCAGCTGGTGTATCCTCCGGCATTGACCTATCGCTTGCTATGGTTGAAGAAGACTTTGGTAGGGATATCGCTATACGCGTAGCCAGAAGATTGGTTTTTTACTTAAGCCGGCCCGGTTTTCAATCTCAATTCGGTAATCTGCTGCCATTGTACGAAATTGAAAATATCGCCGGTAAATTACAGCGTTGGTTAAAAGATCATTTACATGAGACGCTTGATGTTGTGCGTTTAGCAGAACATTTAAATATGAGCACCCGAAATTTCACACGCGTTTTCCATAAACAGACAGGTATGCCACCAGCTAAATTTATAGAAAAGTTACGCGTGGAAGCTGCACGAAAGCTTTTAGAAGATACGGATGTTTCGCTGGAGAGAATCGCAGAAGAGTGTGGTCTTGTTAACCTGGTGGGGATGCGCCGCACATTTCTAAGGCACTTGAATGTAACGCCATCCGACTACAGGCGAACCTTCCGGACCGCATTAAAAAACACCAACATTATTCAATTACTTAACAACTAAATATTTATAAAAATATGAAAATTGCAATCAATGGCTTCGGCCGGATCGGCCGAATGACCTTACGTGCGCTTCAGTCGCAAAGCGATGTGGAGGTTGTTGCTATTAACGACCTTACCGATGTAGAAACACTCGCTCATCTATTAAAATACGATACTGCTCACGGCCGTTTTCCCGGCGAAGTACTTGCCGATGGCGAAACTTTGAAAGTCAATGGTAAAGTCATTGCCATGTATAAAGAAAAAGATCCGGCAAAGCTGCCCTGGGCTACCTTAGGTATCGACGCCGTAATCGAGTCAACCGGACGGTTTACAGACAAGGCGGCCGCACAGGCCCACATTGATGCAGGTGCAAAAAAAGTGCTGATCACTGCGCCTGCAACCGGCGGTGTAAAAACAATTGTACATGGTGTAAACGATGAATTGATTGGCGGAGATCAAATTTATTCGACCGCATCATGCACAACCGGAAGCATAGCTCCCGTTTTATTTGCACTTGATAAAGAATTTGGGATCGAATCCGGCTATATGGTAACCGTTCATGCATTTACAGCCGACCAAAATCTGCAGGATGCTCCTCATAAAGACCTTCGGCGGGCACGGGCTGCTGCCTATTCCATTATTCCTACTACCACGGGTGCCGCCAAAGCGATCGGTAATGTATTGCCCAACTTGCAGGGAAAAATGGATGGCTATTCGTATCGGGTACCGGTGATCGATGGGTCGATAGTCGATCTTTCCATCAACCTGAAAAAGGAAGTAACAGCGGTTGAAATAAACGAAGTACTGAAGCGGTATGCTGACACTACGCTTCAAGGCATCATGGAATATACTGAAGAACAATTCGTGTCATCAGATATTCTCGGCAATACGCATTCTTCTATTGTTGATGGCGGAATGACGAAAGCTATGGGTAAACTGATTAAGGTGGTTGCCTGGTATGATAACGAAGTAGGTATATCTAACCGGATTGCCGAATTGATTTCATTAATTTGACCGTTTTTGATGGCCGGGAGATGCGCGAAAAGCCCTGATAGCGAAACTTATAGAAATCAGATTTTGATTATCATAAGGAATTGAAGCCGCTTAATTACCGGGGAACCGACAAAAAATAGGCGATCCTGGCCGGATCGCCTTTAAACCCGGTCGAGCATTTTTTCAACAGACCGCCTTCCCCTTATATCCGGCTACAACAATCATAGATTTGGTTACACATCGCTGGGTTGGCCTCCTGATATTTGTGTCATCAAAATATTAACTATGAATATCATCGTCACAGGATCCCTGGGGAATATCAGCAGGCCGCTGACCCGGGAGCTCGTTGAAAAAGGCCACCAGGTAACCGTCATTAGCCGCGACGCAGATAAACAGGGCGCAATAGCAGCGCTCGGTGCTAAAGCTGCGATTGGCTCAGTCGAGGATGCTGCATTTTTAGCGGAAGCTTTTACAGGGGCTGACGCGGTTTATGCCATGACACCGCCCAACTTTGCTGCTGCCGACATGATCGCTTATTACCGGAATACGGCGCTTGCTTACGCTAAAGCTGCAGAAAGCGCATGCATTAAACACCTCGTTTACCTGAGCAGTTATGGCGCCGATCTGGATAAAGGTACCGGTATCATTGTCGGATCACACCAGGCGGAAGGCATATTGAACGAACTGGAGAACATCTCCGTGACCTGCCTGCGCCCGGGTTATTTTTACTACAACCTCTACCATTTTCTGGATATGATAAAAGCGCAAGGCATCATCGGCACCAATTTTGGCGGAGACGATAAGCTGGTTATGGTCTCTCCGCTGGATATTGCGGCGGCCGCTGCCGAAGAACTAATGGCTGCGAAGCCCCAAAGCAAGGTTCGCTACATTGCCAGCGACGAGCGTACCTGCAGCGAGGTAGCCGCTATGATTGGAAAAGCCATTGGTAAACCGGGCCTGCAATGGCTCATATTTCCCGATGAACAGGTCAGGAATTTCATGCTGGAAAACGGACGTCCGCCGGTAGTTACCAACCTGCTGGTGGAATTAGGAGCCGCCATCCACAGCGGTTTGTTAAAAAGCCATTATGAAAAGCATAAACCTGTACCCGGTAAAGTCAAACTGCCCCAATTCATTACAGAATTTGCAGCAACCTATCAAAACCGTTAATTAAATTGCGCGATGCCCGGTCAGCAACCCTTACGCCTTAAAACGATCAGTGAATTTCACCATTACATGGGACTGCCTAGCCCGGCGCATCCCCTGGTTAGCGTAGTACGATTCGAGGAGTTTACGCGGGAGTGCCATGCGCCTTTCAGCCGCGTGATGGATTTTTATTCCATCGCGGTCAAACGAAATTTCAATGTAAAGATGAAATACGGCCAGCGCCCGTACGATTTTAACGAAGGGATACTGTTCTGCATGTCACCCGGCCAGGTGCTGCGGGTGGAAACAGATCATAGCCAGGAAAGCAAACCGGCGGGCTGGAACCTGCTCATCCATCCGGATCTGCTCTGGAACAGCCCGTTGGCCAAAACCATTCGGAAATATGCTTATTTCGATTACGCGGTAAATGAGGCCCTTTTCCTGTCGCCTAAAGAAGAGGAACTACTCATCAGCATCATGCAGCGTATCGATGAAGAATGCCGGGCGAACATCGACCACTTCAGCCAGCAAGTCATTATCGCACAGGTTGAACTATTGCTCACTTACGCGGAGCGCTTCTATCACCGGCAGTTCATCACCCGCAAGATCGATAACCACCGGGTATTGGAACAACTGGAGCAGGTGCTGGCCAAATATTTTGAGACTGAAGCCCTGATACAAAAAGGTTTACCGACGGTAAATTACATTGCCGGACAACTTCACATTTCACCTAACTATTTAAGCGGCCTGCTAAAAGTACTGACGGGGCAAAGCACGCAGCAGCACATTCACGAAAAGCTGATCGAAAAGGCAAAGGAGCAGCTATCGACCACCAATTTATCGGTTAGCGAGATAGCCTACCGCTTAGGGTTCGGGCACCCGCAATCGTTCAGCAAACTATTCAAAACAAAGACCGCGCTGTCCCCGGTCGAATTCAGGCAGACATTTAATTAACAGGATCACCCTACTAACCGGGAAGCAAACTTTTCCGGTTCAACAAAATATACAACTACGATATCCGTTTTATTCAACATGCGCATAGTAACACTTGAAGAACATATTTCCTTTTCCGAAATGGCCGGGCAAATCCCACCTGAAAAATTAGGCGGTTTTGGACAGAACGCACGGATGAAACAACTCGCGCCGAAGCTGGAAGATATCACCGGGGAGCGCCTGGCATCGATGGATGCCAATGGCATCAGTATGCAGGTATTGTCGGTTGATAGTTCTGGTGCAAACCTTTTGGACCCGGTTGCAGGCCCGGCATTTGCCGAACGGTATAATGATCTTATTGCGGAGAAAATTAAAGGTTATGAATCGCGCTTCACTGCGTTTGCGCATCTGCCGATGACTGCGCCCTTAGCCGCAGCTGATGAATTGGAACGTGCCGTAAATGTGTACAATTTCCGGGGTGCAATGGTACGCGGGCTTACTGACGACCTGTTCCTCGACCATCCAAAGTTTGCACCCATATTGAACCGCGCTGAACGACTGGGAGTACCGATCTATCTTCATCCCGGCCTTCCGCCAAAAGGCGTGGCAGACATCTATTACAGCGGCCTGCCCAATCACTCCGGTATGGCTGAAGCCTTAGCCGCCTATGGCTGGGGCTGGCACGCGGAAACCGCGCTCCATATTCTGCGCCTGGTGTATGCAGGCATCTTCGACGAGTATCCCCAATTACAGATAATCATCGGCCACATGGGCGAAATGCTCCCTTTCCAGATGGCACGATCAGAGCGGGCTTTCCAGCCGGGTGCTGGAGGCGCTAACCAACGCAAACTTAGTGACACCCTACGACAGCAGGTTCATATCACCACCAGCGGATTTTTTACCCAACCGCCTTTACAGATAGCGCTCGAAACCTTCGGCATCGATAACATGATGTTTTCAATAGATTACCCCTTCAGTACCAACGAACAAGGTATGGAATTTCTGAAATCTCTTGATCTTTCTGATGAAGACCTCGCCAAACTCGCTCACCGTAATGCGGACAGGCTGTTAAAACTGGCTGTTGGGTAATCAAGTTACGAGAGGCCCTACCCTTTCGTAACCTGATTATAACGTTTACCTGAAACCTTGATAGCCAACATACTATCGTTAGCCCGGTTATAGTGCGCCATGAGCGGCAGCATTTTATAAATTACAAAACATATACAACAAAATAAATATGACATAGCGCCAGCCTCCGCGGCAATCGAGCGCGGTGAACTTAGGTGTACTCCAAGACTACCCCTATGCTGATAATTTGCATTTGCCGCCCGCAACTATTTACCCCTTCGCTTTATTTACCGCTTCAATGGCATCTGTGGCTGCCTTTGCTCCCGGGCTGTCATTCAGCTTTTCGCGGGCCTCCTTAATTTGCTGCAACGCGGCGGTGAGCTTTGGTGCAATATTAAATCTCTTAAAGCTAACGGCTAATTCTTTGATTGCATTGATGCCCTGCTGTGCAGATGTACTGTTGTTCAGGCGACAAACCATCTGCGTTAACGGCCCCTGGCTAAGGTTATATTTTTGCTGAACTGAACTTCTGTTAAACTCATCGATAACATACGGCCATTCCGCGTCGGAACCATTGTTAGCATAAACAGTAACAATAGCCTGCGCTAATTGTCCTTTTCCGTCAGCCTGCATTATTTTAGCGCTTTTAAAGGCATCGGCAGGGGCTATGTTGTTTAAGGCGATAAGTGCAGCGGCTTTTACGGTATACGATGGACTTGCTAGCGCAGCCTTATAAATATCCCGGTAATTGTTTAACCTGGTTTTACCCAAAACTGCGATAGCAGCGGCCTGCACAGGATAATTTACATCATAACGCGCCAGGTAGGCAAGGATGGGCAAAGCCGCTCTGGCAACTTCGGGGCTGTCAAGTTTAAGATCACGAATTGCCTTTATGCGCAGCCCGTGGTACTTATCTTTTAATGCTGATAAAATAATATCCGAACCAGCCTGGGTAGTCTGCTGACCAGCCGCCGCGTTAATGGCTTCCAGACGGTCCACATACAGGGGCGCGTGGTGGTACTGGTAAGCAAACTCCTGTAAAGTTTTATGGTCGGTTTTCTTGGTAATGAGTATTTTATCTGCATCAACGTTCACCAACTCAGGCTTTGCCGGCAAACTGAAAGTGAGTGTATCGCTTTTGTGTTTGAGCCAAACTTGTTTGCGGGTCACCTGGCCGCCAACATACACGTCGACAGCAATTGGTGTATTGAAAATTTGTCCTTCCTGTTTTTGGGTGATGATCACTTTCTCCTTTTTGTCTGCATCCTGCCATTGGTAGGTAATATCCAGTTCCGGATGACCGGCTCCGTAATACCATTGATTAAAGAACCAGTTCAGATCCTTACCGGAAATCTCTTCCATGGCGAGGCGCAGTTCATGCACTTCGGCATTTTTAAAGGAGTGGGTTTTAAGGTAAAGCTGCAATCCTTTAAAAAAGGCTTCGTCGCCCAGGTAATTGCGCAGCATGTTTAACACAAGGCCGCCTTTATCGTAAATGTTCGAGCCATTAACACCTTCCTCGTCACTATAAACAAATGGCGTTAGCGCTTGCTTGTAGGCGGTGCGATTGTTCAGGTAGGCTTGCAGTTCGTCGTAGCGTTTGGCATCGCCGTCATCTTTACCATACTTTTTTTCGTTCCAGTATTTCTCGCCAAAAACCGCAAAAGATTCATTCAGCGTTTCATTGCTCCAGCTTTCGTTGGTCACCAAATCGCCAAACCATTGATGAAAGAGCTCGTGGGCGATGGTAGTTCCGCCGGATCCGTTCGGGTCGTCGATGAGATCCCACGGAGTTTTCTGTACATAATCGCCATGCAGGGTAGCCGAGCTGTTTTCCATGGCGCCGAGCGGGTAATCACGCACTACCACCTGTGCGTATTTCTCCCAGGCAAAGTCAACACCCAAAGCCCGCGAGAAAAGCTCCATCATCTCGGGCGTTTGGCCGAAGATCTGTTTGGCATATGGAAAATAAGCAGGCTCCAGGTAATAGTTCACCTCTTTGTTGCGCCATTTATCTTTATAGATCTTGAACTCGCCTACCGCCATCATAAACAAATACGGGCAATGCGGCAACGACTGCTTCCAGGTATCGGTACGGGTGCCATCGGCATTATTTTTTTGGCTGATCAGCAATCCGTTCGACAGGGTGGTATATTTAGCGGGCACGGTCATGCTCACCTGCTCGGTAGTTTTCTGGTCGGGCTTATCGATGGTTGGGAACCAGCACGATGAGCTTTCCGCTTCGCCTTGCGTCCAGATCTGGGTCGGCTTGTCTTTTTCTTTTCCTAACGGATTTACGAAATACAGGCCCTTGCCATCATACTTAAAGCCTGGTTTGCTGTGCACGTCGTCCGGCTTTGCGGTGTATTCTATATAAAGCACATAGCGTTCATCACGCCTATAGGTGCGATCAAGCTGAATGGCAATAGTTAAACTATCCTGGTAATCATATTTTAGCGGCACTACCTTTCCGTTTTGCATAACACCGATGGCTTTAATGTCCATCCATTTGGCATCCAGCCGTAAAGAGTCTGTCGGGTAAAAGTGCGGCTTCAGGGTTACCCACTCCTTGCCAAGTAAATGCGAATGCTGATAATCGAACTTTACGTCGAGCTTAGTATCTACGAGGTCATTAATTTTTTCGGGAGTGGCGTGATAATAGGGAACGTTTGCCGGGTGATGATTTAATTGCGCTTTTGCGGTTTGAAAAACGGCGCAGGTAAATACCAGCCCGCAAAATAGTGAGGCGTATCTTTTCGTCATTAAGTTAGTCAGTTAACTGGGCGCAAAGTTAACAAAATGATAAAGTTCATGGGTGTTTATTGAGTAACAATGAAGTGATGATATCATGAGTACGTCTAACCAGCTATTTTTCTAAATTTACGATGTTGAACAGGCACAACTTTTACAAATGAGGTCTTATTTGATGCTTATCAACCTGTTTTCTATCTTAACAGCCTCTACCCAAAAGAAACTATCTGAAAGCCGCTGCAGAGATTTAAATAAACTTACTGATTTATAATCGATATAACTTATTTGCATCAATCTCAATAACGAAAACGCACATTATGCTGTCCGGTTGAGTTCCGGGATACCGGTGGCTATGCCTTCGCGTAGCCGATATGTAATGTGACTTTGGAGACACAGCCGCCGGAACCAGGAAATAATTTTCATCTATTCGCTTCGCAAACTTTTTACCGGGTTTGCCAGCGCGGCTTTTACTGCTTTGTAGCCGATAGTTGCCCAGCCTATTAATAACGAAGTAGCAATAGCTGCCAGGAAAACCCACACATCGGGCGAAATGCGATAGGCGAAAGTTTGCAGCCAGCCATTCATCAGGTACCAGGCGGCGGGTGCGCCCAATGCAAATGCCAATACGATAAGTATGATAAATTCCTTCGAAAACAAATACACTATACTCGCAATTGAAGCGCCTAAAACTTTCCGTACGCCGACTTCCCGGGTACGCTGCACCGCCATAAACGATACCAGACCATATAATCCGAGGCATGAAATAAAAATGGCAATCAGCGCGAACACTTTATAGATCAATTCCATTTGGTTTTCCTGCTTATAAAATTTGGCAATGCTGTCATCTACAAAGAAGCCCTGGTAAGCATATTCGGGATAGCTCTTTTCCCAGGTTTTTTGCACCAGGGCTGTCGTGCTGATCAGATTTTTACCTTCAATTTTCACTGCGATTTGCTGCTCGCTCTTTTTATTGGGGTACATTAGCAGGGGTTTCACCTCTTCGCGCATGGAGTTGGTTTTAAAATCGGCCACTACGCCAACTATCGGCAGATGTAAGTAGCTGTCAAAACTGACGGTTTTGCCCAAAGCATCGATGGCGTGTTTAAAGCCGAGCTTACGCACAAAGGTTTCGTTTACTACCAAATTGCGCGCGCTGTCACTGGGTTCATAGGCTTTGCCCGCAATAAATCTAAGCCCGAAGGTCTTAAAATAATCGGCGTCTGCCACTTTCATAAAAACATCAAAGCCGGGGTCTTTGTCTATACCATTGAAGAAGAAATTGCTGGAATTGTTATGCTCCGAAGATGGCGCATCAGACGAAAAGCTGGCCGCTTTTACCCCGGGCAAAGTAAGTACCTGCTGTTTGAACGTGTTGAGGCGTGACAGGCCTATGCTATCAGCGGGGCAAGGAATAGCCAGCACAGCATCTTTATTGAAGCCGAGGTCGGCGTTGTTCACGAAATTCATTTGCTTAACAGCTATAACCGTTCCGATAATGAGCAGCTGCGAAATGCCAAACTGGGTAACCACGAGCACGCGGCGAAGCGATATACCGCCGACGGCAGCTGAGTTGATCTTGTTTTTGAGCGCCTGGATAGGTTTAAATCCCGACACGATAAATGCCGGATATAAGCCTGAAAGCACTACTACCGCAAATATTATGCAAAACAGGCAAAGCAATGTGCCCGTGTTGAACAGGCTGATATCATCGGGTACGCTGGTGATATGTTTAAGCAAAGGCAAAGTGAGCTCGGCAACACCAACGGCCAGCGCGGCTGATAATGCCACAATAATAGCAGTTTCACATATCACCATGGCTGCCAGCTGCCCGCGGTTGCTGCCCAGCACTTTTCGGATGCCAACTTCTTTTGACCTTCCTACAGATTGCGCCGTTGAAAGATTAATGAAATTGATAGATGCCATAATAATGATCAGCACCGCTATAAGCAAGAGCGTACGCAGTGTTGACCTGCTGGTTACATGGTCGCCCAGCGTACCGCCGAAACTGGTGTCGAAATGAAGCTCTGATAAGGGCTGCGCGATGGCATATCTTTTTCTACCCGTACCCTTGCGTTTGTTGCCGTCAAATTGCTTGTCTGAAAAACTAAGCATTTGCCTGTTGATGGTGGTTTGCAGTACTTTTGGCTGAAATTTTATATAGAGCTGCCAATCGCTGCTGGTTTCGTCCCAGGTATATGAGTAATGATAGGCTTTACCGTTCTGCTTCCAGGTGATATAGGAGATCAATACTTTTAGCGGAAGGTCAGTATTTGCGGGTGTATCTTCAATTATGCCGGCCACTTTCAACGTTAGCAGGTTGTCTACCCGCAGGTTTTTTCCCATAGCTGACTGCCAGTCGCCAAAATATTTAACAGCGCTGCTTTTGTCAATCACCACCATATTGGGGTCTTTTAAAACAGAAGGATTACCGGCAAGCCAGCGTGCTGAAAAAATGTCAAAAAGTTGCGGACCGGCAAACATGATGCCAGTGTTTTCAACAAATTTTTTGTCGCCGGCCGGGTTGCCATCGGCTGCGGGGGCTACAACCTGGCTGCCATAAATGGCACTTATGCCCGCCACAGAAGCTCCCGGAAAGTAAAGGCGCAATGCATCAACGGCGGGGGTTGAAATGCCGGCGCTGAACCTCACGTTGCCCTCTCTCACCTTTTTGGTAACAATACGGTAAGTGCTTTTATAGCCCGGCTGGTAAGTGTCAAAACTCAGTTCATACTGAACTACAACATAAATGAGCAGACAGGCTGCTATCCCTACTGCCAGTCCGGATATATTAATAGCCGAATAGCTTTGCCGGCGAACGATATTGCGCCACGCGATCTTTAAATAATTTTTAAACATATCAATGCGATTTAATTTCTGACCATACCACTTATGCGTGGTTTCCTGGTGCGAAATTGCCGCTGCAAAACGGGGATAGCGCCCCATTTTATAGGATGAACCTTCTTTTTTTAGCTCATTTTTATAATCGGAGGGGTCTTTGCCTGTAAATTGTTTAAAGGCGCGGTTAAAAGTAGTTTTAGAGTTAAACCCCGATTCGTAAGCGATACCCAGTAGTGTGATATGGTTGCAGGCCGGGTCGTGCATCCTGCGGGCTACTTCTGCAACGCGATATGCATTGATAAAATCGCTGAAACTGTTTTTAAATACGGTATTGACGATTCGGGATAGTTCGTGAGGACTAAGGTTAAGCTTGTTGGCCAATGAACTTAAGCTGAGGTCGGCATCCAGGTAGTACTTTTGGGTTTCCATGGTTTTTTTCAGCCAAGCGCCTTTTTGCTTCAATGCGTATGGCAGGGTTGATTTTAACCCGGTGGATTCCTGTTCCCCCGCCCCGGTTTCGGGCCTTAAAAAAGCTACGGCTGATATCCTTATCATTACTACCGATAAAAGTATATACCAGGAATAATGAATATGTGTGCCTGCCTGGTAGTGATAGTAGAAATAACCGACAGCGGTATAGGGCAACCACAATAACCACAGCAAGCTAAACACCAACAGCAGGCGTTGCAGCCATTGCAATTCGTAGCGATATCTGTCGCTTACGTCGTTAAACTTGAGCTGGCTGTAAAAGCCGGCAATTAGCTTAAATGAACAATACAAATACACGATTACCGAAATAAACGCCAGCATATTTACCACCGGGTTTACTTGTTGAAAAGCTGATGTGTTATACGTAGCCGCGCCTGTAAACCTGCTTTCTGTGATTTCTGCCAGCAGAACGCCCTGCTGTAGTAGCACAGGGCCAAAATGCAGCATATCTTTCCACTGGAATTTATATTCAGGCTGCGTTATCTTCAACACGTAAAAATAAATAAGCGGACCAAGCGCCATCGAGCATTGCAGCGGCAACCAGCTCCAATGCGGAAAGTGATCGCCCAAACCGGTATCAATACCCAGTTGCCAGGCTACGCTCAAAACAATTGTGCACAAGGCCAGGCTCAAAAAGCGGTTTGCGGGCCGACCAACCCTTTTGGTCGACCAAAGCAACACAGCAAAGGTAAGCCCGATAAATATCGCCCCGAGCGAAATCAGGCCAGAGAATGTGATATGGAAAATGTATGCCTTCAAGTGGTTTTATTGCGTCAATCGGCATTCCAAATTAGCAATATATTTATACACAATTAATTACAGTTTGTTATTGGCGGGCGGATGTAATAAAACCGTACAGGTTAATGTGCGGTTTTGATAAGATATGCATATTGATTTTCTGAACAGTTAACATCCAAAGCATTACCTTTTCATACTATCAATGTAAGTATACTACTCAATAAAATATTTTTCAAACGTCTTTCTCACGCTTATAACCTGGATGTGAAAGTTTATAGCTCAAAACTTCCAAGGCGCAGTGATCGGGCGGGGAAATCTACGGGCTCAGTCGCTGTAACGATCATTACGCCAGGGATAGGCGGTGTTGGAATAACCGCGTTCTTCCCAGAACCCCAGTTTATTTTCGGTCAGGAACTGGATGCGTTTGATCCACTTTGCGCCTTTCCAGGCATAGAGCTGCGGGGTTATCATGCGGCAGGGACCGCCGTGCTCTACCGGCAGCGGTTGGCCGTCAAAGGTATGAACTAACAGCACATCCGGCTTCAGCGCTTCTTCCAGGGTGATATTGGTCGTATAGGTATCATACCCGTAGCAAAGCAGGTGTGTTGCTTCCGGTTCGGGCTGCACCAGCGCCGCCAGGTCAAGCAGGCTCACGCCTTTCCAATGCATATCCAGCTTTGACCAGGTGGTTACGCAATGAAAATCCGAAGTGTCTTTGGTTTGCGGCAGGGCCATGAAGTCCTTCCAGGTAAGCACCACCGGATGTTCTACGGCACCATCAATGGTCAGCCGCCAGCGCTCCTGGGAGATATTGGGGTGATAACCCAGGTCAAGCACGGGCCATTTCACGGTTTTGGTTTGCCCGACCGGTATCGTGGGCATACCGTGCCGGTTGGGCGGACCGGAGCCTTTCGGCTTATCGTCCGCCAGCGACGGAGTGGCCCGCATCTGCTCTTCGAAACGAGCCTTGAGCTTCATGCGCGCTTCCACAATACGTTCCAGTTTTTGCTGTTCTTCCATTATGCTAATTTAAGCATTTAATGCTTCCGATAGCAAGCGGTAAGATTTTAGCCGGGCCTCCTGGCTGTAGATGTGTGAGGTAGCCATCAGCTCGTTAATGCCCGTACGTTTAATGAAATCGTTCAACTGTGCCTGAACTGTCGCCTTGCTGCCGAAAAAGGAATAAACCAACATTTGCATGGCTGCTTCTTGTTCGGCAGCGCTCCAGATACCCTCCATGCTTTCCACGGGCGGAGGTAAAGGTTGCCTTCTGCCGGTAATGATGCCCCTGAACAATTGCTGTAAGGAGGTGGCAAGGTATTGTGCTTCCGCATCCGTATCGGCCGCCACTACATTGACGCAGGCTATTACGTAAGGGTCGGACAAGTGCCGCGATGGCTTAAATAATTTTCTATAAAGGTCAATCGCCTGGAGGAAATAGGTGGGTGCAAAATGACTGGCGAAAGCGTAAGGCAGGCCTTTGGCGGCGGCAAGTCTGGCACTGTCCAGGCTGGAACCAAGTATCCAAATTGGAATATCCAAACCCTTACCTGGAACGGCGCTGACCCCATTCGGATGATCGCCTGCAAAATAATGTTGCAGAGATTCCACGTCCTGCGGAAAGTGAAAGGCCGCGTTCATGTTCTCGCCGCGGATGGCCAGGGCGGTCGCCTGATCGCTGCCCGGAGCCCGGCCCAAACCCAGGTCGATACGCCCTGGATAAAGCGTTTCCAGCGTGCCGAATTGTTCGGCTACTACCAATGGCGAATGATTTGGCAGCATAATGCCGCCAGAGCCAACACGAATGGAAGAAGTATGCGCCGCGATATGCCCGATCAGTAAACTGGTGGCCGAACTGGCCACGCTCACCATATTATGATGTTCCGCAAACCAGTAACGGGTATAGCCCAAAGCTTCTGCCTGCTGCGCATTTACTACGCTATAGTTAAAACTGTCCGCAATGGTATGTGCTTCAATAACGGTAGCCAGATCGAGTACGGAATAATTAATTACTGCCATAGCGCAAAGGTAAACCCTAAATGCCGGGCAACTGTCAGCCTTTTTCCATATTCGCGGCTATCATAAAAACACTCTAGTTGCAGTTAGTTTTGTGAATTAAAGATAACCGGGTTTAATTTATTGATTTTGAGAAGTCAGACACGAGGAAGTTATGAAGCGATGCAAGTGCCCCAAATAAAGGATATTGACCTTAAACTCCCCCTCTACTGTCCAACGACAAAAATATTGAACGCTTAAAAATTATACCGTTAAAGTTTGATTTTATTAATTTTGCCGGATGGCTAATGAGATACCTCGCGTAAATATGGAAGACCTGAGACTAAAAGGTTTCCGGGTGCACCAGCTGCCGGCATCGACGGAGGTGCCCGTAAGGACGGGCCGCCGCGATTTTTATAAAATGGGGCTGGTAACCGGTGATATGACCATTGACTACGACGGTCGCTTGTTGGATATCAAAGGTACAGTTTTATTCTTTGTTAATCCGGCGGTGCCACATTCGGTTGTGCGCAGGGTAAACCGGACGTCTGGTTATGCTTGTCTTTTCACCGGGAATTTTATAAACAGCCGGGCGTTGCAGGATTCGCCTTTATTTAGTGTGGGGGATCAGCCCGTCATTACGTTAAATGAGCAACAATCGGCGTTTATGGCCGGTATTTTTCAAAAAATGCTGGCGGCATACAGCAGTGATTATCCCTATAAAGCAGATCTGATCCAGAATTATATTTCCCTGGTCATTCATGAGGCTTTATTGATCCAGCCCTCCCAACAGGCGACGCCTTTTAAAAACGGTGCGACCCGCATCACGCATTTGTTTATGGACCTACTCGAAAAGCAGTTTCCGATCGAGCGCACGCTTGATCCGCTGAAGCTGCGTAACGCCGGCGATTTTGCCGCTAACCTGGCAGTGCATGTCAACTACCTGAACCGCGCGGTCAAGGAAGTGACAGGCAAGCCGACTTCGGTACATATTGCCGCAAGAATTATCACAGAAGCCAAAGCCCTGTTGCAGTACACCGACTGGAGCGTAGCAGACATTGCTTATGCACTGGGTTTTGAATACCCGGCTTACTTTAATAATTACTTTAAGCGGGTGACCGGGACTACGCCAAATTCTTTTCGAAAGGTTTGAAAATCATAATTATAAGTTTGATTGTGATTAGCCGGACTGGTGTTTTAGCCGGAACTTTGCTTTATGAAAATTTTAGTAACAGGAGCAACAGGAAAGGTGGGCAGCAGGTTTGTTCCCCGCCTGGTAGCCAAAGGGTATGAGGTCACTATATTAGTGCGAGACGCGGCTAAAGCATTGCCCGGCGTTAAGGTCGTTGTTGGCGATTTGTATGACGAAACTACCTTAGCACCTGCCGTAGCCGGCGTGGATGCCGTGATTCATTTAGCGGCATTATTCAGGACTTTTACTGATAATGAAGGCATCATTAAAACCAACCGGGAGGGCTCGATTGCCTTAGCCCGGGCCGCCATGAAAGCCGGGGTCAAAAGATTTATCTTTGTCAGCACCAGCAATGTTTACGGTTCCGGCTACCGCCGCCCAGCCAGGGAGGATGAACAAGTGAACATCAATGATCCCAGGGCCTACGCTTCCAGTAAGATCGCGGCCGAGCGAGCCCTGCTGGCTTTGCCATTAGATGTGCGTGTGCTCCGTTTAGGTTTCGTTTATGGCGACCAGGACCCGCATATTGCCGAGATTATACCTATATTAAAAAACTGGAAACGGCATTCCGGCTCAAGGATGCACATGGTACATCACCTGGATGTGGCGCAGGCGCTGCTCTTGTTATTGACCATGGACGGCCTGAATGGCGAGATCTTTAATATTGGCGATGATGCGCCGATTACGCTCTATGAACTCGCGGAGTCATTTGGTAAGGCAGCGGAGACCTTTGCGGCGGACGAAGGGCCACTGAACGATCCTTTTGAAGGTATTCAGGATATTTCCAAGCTTAGGAAACTGACCGGTTTCCGGCCCCTGGTGCCCAGTTATTACGTGGCCCGCGATCTGGATATATTATAGGGATATCTGCTTTATGCAAGATCGGCTTGCGTTCGGTGTCATAAGGGAAGACCGGTAACGATCAGCCACGGACAGGCGATACGGTCTATTTTCGTTTTTTGACGGGTGATCCATTTCACATGAGGTAAAGTTAGCAGAACAAACCTTAAATTCGGCTATTCAAACCGATATCTATGCATATCAATCGTCTATTGCTTTTATTTACGGTGTTGGGTTGCATTAGTAGTTGCCACGCACAAGAAAGCGGGCAGCAATTACTGAAGCTGCAAAAAGAAATTACCTTAGCCAATGTCAGGGGCCGGATCGATCATATCGATATCAACCTGCAAGAGCAGGTAGCTTATATCGCCGCTTTAGGCAATAACACGCTCGAAGTTGTCGATTTGAAAAACGGTAAAGTAACCGGGAGTATTGCCGGCCTGGATGAACCGCAGGGCGTTGCCTATATTGCCAGGCACGGGGAAATTTTAATTGCCAATGGTGGAACGGGTGAATGCGGTTTTTATAATGCGTCCACTTTAAAAAAAACGGGGAGTCTCAAACTGCCCGACGACGCGGACGATGTGCGTTATAATGCCGATGAAGATAAAATCTATGTCGGTTACGGTAGCGGCGGAATCGCCATTATTGATGCCGCCACTCACCAAAAGGTGGGCGATATTAAGTTACCAGCACACCCTGAATCTTTCCAGTTGGATACTAAAGAAAACAAACTATGGGTGAATTTGCCGGGTTCCGGCAATATAGGCGTGGCCGATCTGAAACAATTTAAGCTAACCGCAAAATGGTCGAAGCTATTACCCCGCGCCAATTTCCCGATGGCCTATGATAAGGCGCAGCACCGGATCATTGTCGGTTATCGTGTACCTGCAAAACTGATCGTTTATGATAGCGAAACAGGCAAGGAAATTTTTAGCGGCCCGACGGTTGGCGATGTGGATGACCTGTATTGGGATGCCAAAAACAAGCATATTTTTATTAGCGGTGGCGGCGGAGCCGTTGATATTTTCAAACAGGAAGGAAATACCGCTTATAAACGGATCTCGCATATTATTACCCGAAATGGTGCGCGTACGTCTTTATTGGTGCCGGAATTGGGCTTATTTCTAATCGCCGCCAGGGAAACACGCGGCCAAAAAGCAACGCTGCTGGTTTATCAACTCCATTAATATCGTCTTTTGATAAAGCACAGCGCTAAACCTAACAATGCCAGCTACAGGATGCCCCTATACAAAAAGTCCTGACTGGCAAAATGGCGGCCTGTATAACCCGCAATCGGATAGGCAACTGCCACCAAAGGAAAGTGCGTACCATAAACCTTGCTCCTATTCTCTATCAGGCGGAGCATCCCTATTTAAAAAAAGCTATAGCGTTAGTTGACGTATATTTTATATTTTGCATAATGGAAACTCAATTCCGATATAATGGCAGGCTATGGTTGGAGGACAATGGACAGCCTGTGTTAGGTCCGGGAAGGATCGAATTAATAGAGCATGTTGCAGAGATCGGTTCAATACGTCAGGCGGCTATTAAAATGAAGATGTCATATAAGCAAGCCTGGGATATGATCGATCATATGAACAAATGTTTTGACAAGCCATTAGTGATCTCTTATCGCGGAGGTAAAGGTGGAGGTAAAGCCGAGGTGACTGAATACGGGCGAAAAATTACAGAACAGTTCAAAACGTTTTATAAAGAATTTCATGACTTTATTGAACAAAGGAAGTTTAACAGAGAGGCGTAAAAAAAGGACTGTATAGCGGGCGACCGGGCGCTTATATTCTCTCATTTTTTTATGAATGAAAAAAACGGATCTTTTTTTTAGCTTAGCGTTATATTTTTAAATATACAACGAACGATCGGGTCATACTATGAAAAAAACTTTCTTTACTTTTTTCTTCTTGTTAATACTTACCCGTGCTTTTTCTCAATCAACCGGCTACATTAAAGGCACTATCACTGACAATTCAAAAGCGCCGTTGGAACTGGTGAATATCAGCCTTTACAAAACAAATTTCAGGGCTACCACAAATACTAAAGGCCAATACAGCATCAGTAATATTCCTACCGGAAATTACCAGGTCACTATTTCGCACATCGGCTATAAATCTGTTAAACGACATATACTCGTAAAAAGCAATGACACTACTGAATTTTCCTGTACGCTTCAGGACAGCGTTATTAAGATCCCATCTGTTGAAGTGCAAGGCGAAAGAGTTGCAGAAAGCATCACAGTGTTACCCGAGATCGGCGGAACAAATATTTATTCAGGCAAAAAAAATGAAGTGGTTTTGGTTGACGGCATTAATGCAGATATTGCACAAAATAGAGCCCGCGATGTATTTGTAAAAGTACCGGGTATCACGTCGTGGGAGATGGATGGTTCGGGCACCCAAACAAGTGTATCAGCAAGAGGATTGAGTCCGCATAGATCATGGGAGTTCAATGTTAACCAGAATGGCTACAATGTTAATAACGATCTGTATGGTTATCCGGAGGCCATGTATAACCCGCCATTGGAAGCCGTACAGCAAATTGAGATCATCAGGGGATCGGCCGCGCTCCAATATGGCCCCCAGTTTGGCGGGATGCTCAATTATGTAATTAAACAACCTGATACTACGAGATCATTAAGCATAGAAACCGAACAAACCTACGGCTCGTTCAATACCTCAAATTCCTTTGCTTCGATAGGTGGAAAAAAGGGCAAGTTCACTTATTATGCTTTCTTTAATTACCGCAGCAGCGATGGATGGCGTCTTAACTCCAACTATAATTTCCTGAATGCTTATGCAAGTTTACACTATAAGCCAACCGATAAAATGGATATTGGCTTTGAATATTCAAGAGAAAATTATGTGCAGAAATTTGCGGGCGGACTTACCGACGCGATGTTTGCCGCCGATTCGCGTCAATCAACCAGGAGCAGAAATTATTTTAACCCGGTACTTAACCTGCCCGCTTTGCTCTTTAATTACGCCTTCAATAATAAAACACTATTAAATGTAAAAGCCTATACTTTGTTTGGGCAAAGAAACATGGTTATTGCCAGCCCAAGCTTAGCCACCAACGCCGATACCATTAGCAAAACTACAGGGGCCTACGCGCCAAGAGAGATAAACAGGGACTATTACAATAGCTATACAATTGATGCAAGAATGATAAAAAAATACAACCTGTTCGGCCACGAGAACGCCCTTTCGGGCGGTTTAAAATATTCCATCGCCTCTACAAACAGAAAACAAAACGGGGAAGGAACTACGGGGACTGATTTTGACCTTACTCAAACCGGCAATTACGGTATCGCCCTACTCTTTAAAACAATAAACTACGGGGCGTTTCTTGAAAACCTTTTCCGCATCACCGACAGGCTATCCGTTACCCCCGGTATCAGGTATGATAATCTCAATTCAACTTTAAACGGAACGGAATATAAGGTATATAAAAACTTTAACCCGGTATCTATGTCAACCTCCAGGAACATCGTGCTGGGTGGAATAGGTGCACAATACAAGATCACTGAAAGCATTAATATTTATGGTAATTACTCGCAGGCTTACAGGCCAATCCTGTATGCAAATCTTATAATTGGGTCGAGCACGGCGGTGATCGACCCGAATTTGAAAGATGCGAGCGGCCACAACGCAGATATTGGCATTAGGGGAAAGATTAAAAAGATATTGAACTTTGATTTAAGCACATTTGAACTAAAGTATAACAACAGGATAGGAAATATAACGCTGACCGATGGCAGCGGTAAACCGTACACCTACACTACAAATGCAGGCAATGCGCTCACCAAGGGAGTGGAAGCTTTTGTTGAGGTTCACCTGCTTAATTTCAATAATGAGGATGCTAACAATGATCTTTCCATATTCTCTTCTTATGCTTATAACGATGCCAGGTATTTGAATGGCAAAGCAGGTGCGGTTGATCTGACCGGGAAAAAACTAGAAGATGTTCCTCAATTTGTTAGCCGCTCGGGCGTAAATGGATCGGTACATAATATCTCCGCTACCTTTTATTATTCATACGTTGGCGGATCATGGTCGGATGCGAATAATACAGCGGCTACCAAAACAAGCCCTAATATAGGGTATGTGCCTCGATATGGCGTGGCAGACTTTGTAATGGGTTATAAGTTTTCCGACAGATACAACATCAGGATCGGTATAAATAACCTAACAGATAATAAATACTTTACCCGCCGAACCGAAACGCTCGTTTACCTGGGTAATGGTATATTACCTGGCGATGGAAGATCGGGCTATGTTACATTAGGCGCCAATTTCTGACGGCAACCGCTATTCATCGCACCAGTGCGAACATTCCGAAGGTTAGGCAGGCCGCGAAGGCAGCAAAATATTATCTGACAAGACAAACGTTCTTCATCCATCAGGAGCGTCCCATTTGAACCGCCGGCAGCCTGTTAAACACCGGGTAGTTCCGCTATTTTAAAGCCGGCAGCACTGACCTTTTCGATAATCAGATCAGCCGGTGCTTCCGTATTGACAGTCAATATTTTTTCAGGGATATTTGTATTCACCTGCCAGTTCCCTTCACCTGCAGTTTCATTTAACGCGGGTGTTACTTTGGCGATACAGCCGCCACAATTGATATTTGTTTTAAATTTTAAAGTTTCCATTTTGTATAATTTATAGTTCAAAATTAACTACGATCAGACTTTTAGCTTTACAGGATAAGCGCGATTTGTTATAAAATAATCGCGCTAAAGTTTAATTGCTTTTAAACGCAAGCTGTTGCTCACCACCGATACCGAACTCAAGGCCATCGCTGCGCCGGCGATCATGGGGTTCAATAAAAAGCCGTTGTAAGGGTACAATATCCCTGCGGCCAATGGTATCCCGATCACATTGTAGATGAATGCCCAAAAAAGGTTTTGCCGTATGGTTCTTACCGTCTTTCTAGAAAGTAACAGCGCCCTGGGTATCGACTGGAGATCGGATGTAATGAGCGTGATTTTGGCAACTTCCATCGCAATGTCTGATCCTTTTCCCATAGCGATACTGACATCCGCCTGGGCTAACGCTTCACTGTCATTGATTCCATCGCCAACCATGGCCACCACTTTGCCTTTTGCTTGCAAGGCTTTTATAAATTCCGCTTTATCATGCGGCATTACCTCAGCGCTATAACTTTCAACGCCGACATCGCTGGCGATTGCCGCAGCTGTCTGCACATTATCTCCCGTTAGCATGTACACCTCCACACCGCTTTGCTGCAACTGTTGGATGGCATTCTTCGAACTGCTTTTCACATTGTCAGCTATAGCTATAATCGCCAGGCAATGACTATCATCGCTGAAGTACACCACCGTTTTGGCAGATGCCTGTAGTTCATCAGCTCGTTGTTTTATTGATGGCTCAATTGCAATGGCATTCTCCTCCATTAGCTTGCTATTGCCAACCAGGTACCGGTGACCCGAATATTCCGCTTTAACGCCCATACCCGTCAGACTTTCAAAACTCTGTAACGTGAGATTATCCGTAGCGAAGTCTGCCATTGCCGATACTACAGCGTCGGCTAAAGGGTGTTCAGAGAGTAGTTCCAGTTTGTAAAGGATTTGGCTTAACATTGGACCGCCATCCAGCCCATCTAACCAGCGGATCTCTGTAACCCGAGGCTTACCTTCGGTAATCGTTCCGGTTTTATCCAGGACGATGGCATTTACTTTATATCCCAGTTCCAGGCTCTCTGCATCTTTTATTAAAATGTGATTCTCTGCACCTTTACCTACCCCAACCATGACAGCTGTTGGTGTTGCAAGGCCCAGGGCACAGGGACAGGCAATAACCAAAACAGTTACCGAGGTAAGCAATGCATGGGTAAATGCCTCACTACCTCCAAATGACATCCAAATAATAAAGGTTAATACGGAGATCGCTAAAACAGCAGGGACGAATATGCTTGCAATTTTATCTACCAACTTCTGCACAGGTGCTTTACTGCCCTGTGCTTCCTGTACCATCTTAATGATATGGGCAAGCATTGTATCGCTGCCGATTTTTTCCGCGTCAAATTGAAAACTTCCTTTTTGGTTGATCGTACCTGCAAATACTTTTCTACCTACGCTTTTTTCGACCGGAACAGGTTCGCCGGTGATCATGCTTTCATCAACAAAAGAAGTTCCCATGCTGACCACTCCATCTACAGCTATCTTTTCTCCTGGTCGAACAATGATAACATCACCAGGTACTACGGATTCGATGGGCATTTCTTGCTCAACACCTTTAATGATAACACGTACCGTTTTGGGTTGAAGCCCCATTAACTTCTTGATAGCTGTTGAGGTATTGGACTTTGCCTTTTCTTCCAACAATTTCCCCAGGGAGATAAAGGCGATGATGACCGCAGCAGCTTCGAAATAAACGTGTGGATGAATACCCCTGCGGTGCCAAAAGTCCGGATCGATCGTATTAAAGGCGCTAAAAATAAAGGCGATGCCGGTGCTGAGCGCGACAAGCGTATCCATATTGGCCTTTCTATGGCGTGCTTGTTTCCAGGCGCCAATAAAGAAATTCCTTCCAAACCAGAATACCACCGGTATGGTCAGGAACAGGGATATCCATTGAGCGTAGGGTATATCCATAAAAAACATGCCGATGAGGAAAACGGGAAGAGCAAATATGGACGACCAGATCGTTCGTTGTTTGGCTTCCAGGTAGAGTTTGTACTGTGCTTCTTCCTGTGCTCTAGCGGGGTCTTCGGCGTCAATGATCAGGTCGTAACCAACCGCCTGCACCGCCAGTTGCAGCGCGCTCGGGTTAGTTCGAGTGTCATCATAAGCAGCCCAGGCCGTGCTGTTAGCAAAATTAACACCGGCATCGCTTACGCCGGGAGTCGATTTAAGTATTGATTCCACACTAATGGCGCAACCGGCGCAGGTCATGCCAGTTACGGGAAATGATCTCTTTTGATTATGAGTTGTTAGGGTCGCCATTGTTCAGATCTTTATTTAAACAAAGGTCTGAAGTGCAAGCCCAGTAAACTTTACAGAATTGGCTAAGGAATTTATATCTTTTTCAGATAGCGTCCAGGGAGCGGCGTGAGCTACCAGCCGATCTTACCGCTTTAAACTGTGATGGCGTTTGCCCGGTCACCTTTTTAAATTGTGCTGAAAGGTGCGCGACGCTGCTGTATCCCAACTTGTAAGAGATCTCGCTCAGATTCAGTTCGTCGTAGAAAAGCAGCTCCTTCACCCGCTCGATCTTCTGCTGAATGATATATTGTTCCAGGGTGACGCCCTCCACGCCCGAGAATAAGCCGCTCAGGTGCTTGTAATCCTGATGTAACTCATCAGAAAGCAATGCTGACCAGTTCACTTTGATGTCCAGGTAGTCGCTATGATGTATTTTTTGAATAATGCTATTTTTGATCTGCTCTACAGTTTTTGACTTGACGTCATCCAGCAGTTCAAAGCCGAATTTACTTAATCCTTCAGCCAACTCCAGGCGTTGCTGTTTATCAATATCATTACGTAAATGCACGAGGCCCAGGTGAACGTCATCTACCTGGAGCCCGTGTTTTTTGAGTTCCTGCTCAACCACCATTTTACAGCGGTCGCATACCATATTTTTGATAAATAGTTCTGTCATATAGCAAACATAAAGGTCGCTATTTAATCTCAAAGGCATTTACACAATTACACCCGATTTTTATAAAATAAGTGGCGTGAATGTACCGGACGTTGATTGGCTTACTTTTTTTAAGACAGACAATACGCGGCGCAGGCATACAGCTTGTAATTTTTGTGCTTGATGCCCCAATTATGTCCGGCCGGGTCCAGTATCTCCCACTCGTCAGCGTCTTTCTCTTTTACTTTCAAAACCTGCTGTCGTTCGTTGTTAAAATAAAAGCCGTTCTTCGCTGCTTTTCCCGATCTATTGCCCTTGGCGTCAATCAAATTGCCTTCGCGGTCAATAAAATAGACCTTATTGCCCATCCTACCAATATCCTCCTTGCTGGTATAACCCGGCGCTTTACCGGACAAACACAAACGACCAAGGTCATGAATGCGCTTGACGACAATCACTTAAACAGGCCGTGCAGATACCGATCTTCGATAAAAAATGTTATGAACCAGACACATATCCACCTGATGATCACCCACCTGCCGATCATCGGCGCTGCACTGGGTGCCCTTGTTTTGATCCACGGAATATGGAACAAAAGCAATACGACCTTGATCGCTGCCTATAACCTGCTCATCATTTCTGCCATAGGCGCAGGTATCGCTTATGCAACCGGCGAAGGTGCCGAAGAAACGGTCGAACATTTACAGGGCATATCGAAAAATGTGATCGAGGAACATGCAGAGTCTGCCTTAATTTCGTTGATCAGCTTAATGATTATGGGCGGAATTGCCCTCATCGGGCTTATTGTTACGATGAAACACACTGCCTTAATCCGGCCGGTCGCACTGCTCGCGCTTACAGCATCATTAGTTGGTTTCGGACTCATCGCCCGGACCGGTTATTTAGGCGGACAGATCAGGCATACTGAAATCGGAACCGGCACAGCTTCCCCGGTAAAAGAGGGCAACGGTAAGGATAATGATTAACTACAACCATGTGGATCAGCCTCATGCATAAACCCAGTTATTATATGGTCAATGCGATCACCTTTTACAGGTTATTGGCCGCACCCGTACTTTTAATCTTATTATTCAGTAACCAGCTGGCCGTTTTTAAATGGTTGCTGGTAGTCAGTTTCCTGACCGATGCGATCGACGGCTACCTTGCTCGTAAATACCAAGTAACCAGCGTCTTCGGATCGATACTCGATTCTATTTCAGACGACCTGACCATCGCGGTGGCCATCTTCGGTATCACGTTGGTGAATCCGGAATTTCTGCGGAAAGAACTGGCGCTGGTTGTAGTACAGGCCCTGCTTTTTATCACGCAGATCTGTTTTGCGCTGATCCGTTACCGTAAAATCAGCAGTTTTCATACCTACCTGGCTAAATTTGTTACGATTTTCCAGGGCGTATTCCTGGTTCTTTTCTATTGGTTGCCTGAGCCGGTCAATGCGCTGTTCTATGCGGTATCAGCCCTGACCATTCTCGATTTATTGGAAGAGATCGTGCTCGTCCTGGTGATTCCCCAATGGGAAACGGATGTGAAAGGCCTGTATTGGGTAATTAAAAAACGTGCCTTACAAAAAGCATAGGCGATCATGAAAAAAGAAATGCCAGTCACCGTAAAGCGGGCTATCGAACTCCTGGGCCTCTTCGTTCTGGGAACGATCATCGTAGCCGGGAACACGATTATCATGCCTTTGTTAATGGCATTCTTTTTCAGCCTGGTGCTTTTGCCGGCATTCCGCTTTTTCCGGAAGATCAAAGTACCTGAAGTGATCGCGGTCTTTTTGCCGATCTTATTATTGACCGTTGTCGTGGCCCTGCTGATCTGGCTTTTCTCCAGCCAGGTCAGTGCCCTGCTGGATGATTTCCCGAAGATCCAGCATACCGTAGCCAAACACCTGGATAACCTGAGTGTCTGGATCAGCCATTCTTTTGGCTATTCTCCGGCAGAGCAGGTAAAATTCATCAATACGCAGAGTAAAAAACTCTTCAGTTCCCTGGGCGGCGTTTTGAGCGGCGCAGCGGGGTCATTGTCGGGCATCATTATCTTTCTTGGCCTGCTGCCCATTTATATCTATTTTATTATGCTGTACCGGAACCTTTTTATCCAATTTACGCTAATGTGGTTCCCCAAAGGCCGGCACCTGCAAGTCGAAGCGGTCATCCGGCAAACCGAAGTTATGGTCAAAAGCTACCTTTTTGGCCTGCTCATACAAATCACCTATATCATTATACTTTTGGGTGGCGGCTTATGGCTGTTTGGTATCCAGAATGCTTTGCTGATCGGTATCATCTTTGCTTTTTTGAACCTCATCCCTTACCTGGGCGCCCTGATCGGGAATATTCTGGGCGTACTCCTGACGCTGGCCTCTTCAGAAAGCCTGGCGGATGTCCTGATCGTGCTGGCCACGATCACGGTCGTGCAGTTCCTGGACAATAATATTTTGATGCCGCGTATTGTGGGTTTACAGGTCAGGATCAACCCGCTGGTTTCTATAGTGGGCATTATCGCCGGCGGGGCTATGGCCGGTCTGTCAGGCATGTTCCTGGCGATGCCTTTGTTATCCATTTTAAAGCTCGTATTCGACCACACCGAAAATTACAAGCAATGGGGCGTGTTGTTAGGCGACAACCGGCCATCAAAAAGCCAACTGGAGGTTTAAGCAACTGGCTGGCTTTCCGCTTTTTGAAAGAGTTTGTATAACTGAAAAATGATTAGTGGCAGCAGGCTGGCGGCCAGGGCAACCAACCATAACTTAAGGGAAAGTGTCGAAAGCCATAAAACCAGGCGCAGGCCGGGCACAGCGAAAACCAGCAGGATGAGGCCGCTGCAGATTACGACCGCCATCCATACCCATTTGTTCCGGGTGATTTCGTTGTTTAAAAAGCCGGAGCCAGGCGATGACATATTGAACACATGAAATAACTGCGCGAAGGTCAGCGTGATAAAGGCAATATAATTACAGGTAGGGTCATCACTGTGCAGCACGACCTTGCCGTAACCAACCGCTATAACAACAGCACCGGTGATGGAAGCTGAATAAAACGCCATGCGCACCCAGTCCCTGCCGGTGATCATGGGTTTCGCGGGGCCCCTCGGCGGCCGTTGCATGACCGTCAGGTCGCCGGTACCTAAACCCAGCGCCAGCGCCGGGAAGATGTCGGTAACCATATTCAGAAACAGGATCTGCAGCGGCAGCAAAGTAGCGCCGGGCATGATCACGCCCAGCAGCGTCACAATGGCGATCTCGCTTAGGTTACAGGACACCAGGTACACCACAAACTTTTTGATATTCTGAAAGATCTCCCGGCCATGCGCCACCGCATGTGCAATGGAAGCAAAGGAATCATCTTTTAAAATGATATTGGCCGTCTCTTTCGCCACCTGGGTTCCGCGGATGCCCATGGCAATACCAATGTCTGCTTTCTTTAAGGCCGGCGCGTCATTGATCCCGTCGCCGGTCATGGCTACGATGGCGCCTGCCTGTTGAAAAATCTCCGCAATCTCCAGTTTTTGCGCTGGCGAGGTCCTTGCGAAGACGGCGGTAGCCAAAATCCGCTGCCGCCAGGCCGGTGTCAGTGCCTCGGCAGTGGGCAATTCCTTTCCGGTAATCACCGCCTTATCCGTTTCATCAATCAGGCCAACCTTGCGGGCAATGTTCAGTGCCGTTTGGGGGTGATCGCCGGTGATCATGACTACTTTGATACCCGCCTGGCGGCAGTTAAATATAGCGCCCTTAATATCCAGGCGCGGCGGGTC